>Ga0209810_1000198_pt1 | contig 172388 bp, 172 predicted proteins | sample Coa_R1_7_FD_187159 | JGI IMG/M metagenome (GOLD analysis project Ga0209810, IMG submission 187159) | Surface soil microbial communities from Centralia Pennsylvania, which are recovering from an underground coalmine fire - Coalmine... | ecosystem: Environmental > Terrestrial > Soil >... | reverse complement strand
CTCTCCTATGGCTCGGCGATCGGCGGCGGGCGCGCGGGCCTCATCGAGACGACGTTCCGCGAGGAATGCGAGACCGACCTTTTCGGCGAGCAAGTCGTGCTCTGCGGCGGACTTGTCGAGCTCATCCGCAATGCGTTCGAGACGCTGGTCGAAGCCGGTTATGCGCCGGAGATGGCCTATTTTGAGTGCCTGCATGAGGTCAAGCTCATCGTCGATCTCATCTATGAGGGCGGCATTGCGACGATGAACTATTCGGTCTCGAACACCGCCGAATATGGCGAATATGTCACGGGGCCACGCATCATCACACCCGAAACGAAAGCCGAGATGAAAAGCGTTCTGCGCGATATTCAATCGGGCAAGTTCACGCGCGATTGGATGCTCGAGAACCTCGTCAACCAGACGTCGTTCAAGGCGATGCGGGCGCGCTCTGCTGCGCATCCAATTGAGGAAGTCGGCGCGCGCCTGCGCGCCATGATGCCCTGGATCAGCGCAAGCAGGCTCGTGGATAAGGAGAAGAATTAAATAAAAAGCAACGAAAAAATCATTTCGCTCCGTTCGTCCTTGCCGGGTTTCACGGCCATCCACGGGCGGATCCTTAGCCGCTCCGGGCGGCCGCGGTGGCAGCTCGACGAGGTCAAGCAACTTGCTCGCCTCGATATGATCATGTATATGATCATATGCATGGAGAGCGGGTATGAGCCTAGCGACGCAAAGACTGGTTGTCCCAATCACGGCGAAGGATAAGGAGCGCGTCGAGCGCAAGGCTGCGAAGGCGGGTAAGATCTCGACGGCCGAGTTCGTCCGCCGCGCGGCGCTCGCTTACGAGCCCGCGGACGAGGGAGAGGAGGCGGAGCTGCGCGCGCTCGCTGGCGCTCTCGAAGAACTCCATGCCGCCACCATTGCCCAGCTCGACCGCACCGATGCGGCGCTTGACGCGGCGCTTGCCCATTTTAGGGCAAAGCCAGCGTGAGCACGGTCGGCAATGCCTTGAAGGCCGTAAAACAAGCGATCTTGCTCGAAGAACGGATTGCGAGCCAGAGCAAAAAACTCGAACAATTGGCCGTAGCGATCATCGAGATGGATAAACGCCTTTCGGCGCTTGAAGGCCGCATGGACGGGTTCCTTGCGGCAGCTTCGGCCTTCGGCGCTACATCAGGGGGCCGCGGCAAGCCGGCCGGAGCACAAGGCGGGGTACAAGATCAAGATGAGACCAGCCCGGCCAAGCAAAAGCGCTAGGCGTTTGAGCTCAGGGTCCGCGAGCCGCAGGCCCCTCCTCTTGGGCCGGTTTCCGCTCGATGTGCCGCAGGCTCCATTCTGCGCAAAGACCCGGTTTGGCCTGGCCGCGAATAACGATTTGTGAACAGCTGCGCGGACCATCGGGCGCTGCGAAAAAAACGCTCTCCTCGATCTGCACCTCAGATGCGGGGGAGTCGAACAGCCAGCGTTTACCATTCGGGAGAATGCACACAACGGCGCGGCCGTCGCGCACCCTCTTCAGACGCACATTGGGATGAATGTGAAACCGGACCGCAAACGGAACGGCCCCGGCGGGTCCTCCTGATTGCGTGGGGTGCAAGCGGTCGCTGCCCTCGATCATCCGGCCATCTTTGTGGAGCATGATCCTGCGCTCATGGATGAAACCGAAGCGCGCCTCATAACCGTCATGGCCCACGGCAACGGCCATTCCAGCAGCCTCCTCAAACCGCTCGGCATCGACTTTGTCCGGGCCCGAGACGATCTGATCGGCGAGCCATTTCTGCAGGCCGGTGTGCAAAGCGAAGCGGCACGAGGACGTGTCGGCGAGGACGAGAGTCGAATGCGCCGCGGTCGTGCGCGCGGCCTCGCGCGCGGCCTCGCGGTTCGGGCCGGGAGCGCCGCAATTGACGACGAGGCGCTGCCCTCCCACCGAGAACTCAAAAGAGGCGCATCCCGCATGGGCGCGCCCGGAGAAGATCCGTGGCGGCGCCCGGCCGGTATCGATGATGGCCACCGCATCGGCTGCCTCGAGTCGCTGATAGCCTGAGTAGCGGGCACTCAGGAGCGGGCGCGCCCTGACGTCATCATAGGCAAGAATCGTCGCGAGCAGCTCGGGCGGCGTCACGCCCATGCCGTTGAAGAGCCCAAGCGTGCCATCACCATGCCGGAACAGCCGCAACATCGGCATCATGCGGTCGATGGCATTGAGGAGCTGGGCAGGCGGCTGCATGCCGCGCGCCATATAGGCCTGACGCAAAGGAAGAAGATCGGGCAGCAAATCGAGCAGCTTCTCCGGATTGCGGCTGATATGTCCGCCATCGGGGAGGATTTGACGCTCAAGCTCCGCGGCGAGAAGCTTGGTCGCTTTGCGGATCAGGCCGCGCGCGCCCTCTGAGCAAAGGCCAAGCTCGGCAATGGCAATGGCCGCGAGGAGCCGCGCCTCCCCATCGAGACCCCCGGCGAGCTCGCGCTCGAGGAAAACCTGGGTGCGGCCAAGCCCTTTGGTAAACCGGCGGTAGAAGTTCCGGTCGGCACCCTCCAGAATGACGGGGGATTGGGAGAGGAAGGAAAGTGCCCGGCGCGCGGCGACCTCTGGCTCCCAGGCGGGGGTGTGGCTTGGCTTGCCCATGAGGCTTAAGAAATCATCGACGAGAACGCGAGCGTTCGCCCGCGCAACGGCCGTTTCGGCGGCCCGTAGATGCCGCAGCCAGCCAAACCCGGCAAGCGCGCGGGCCCAGCCCGCCGAGACAGGCTCGAGCTCGAAGGGAGAGCGGCCATGGGCGTTCACGATCTTGCCGCCGAACGCGAAGTAGCCCGCATAAACATCGGCCGCGAGAGTGGGGTCGGCGGTCCTTATGTCTTGCGGAGCAATGAGAAGCCTTTCGGGCGGACGGCGTCCCAATCCTGCGATGGCACGCAGCGGCGCATAAACGAGGCGCCGCAGTGCCGGCCATGCCCGGAGAGCAAGGAGGCGCAGCAAGTTCGCGCGGTCTTTGAATGTGCTGCCGGCCAGGCCTTCACTCCCTATCGTCATCGTCCTGCGGTCCTGTGCCGGACTGCGATCAGAATCCCCCATCCAGGGAGCTTTGCTCCCGGGCCGCGCTGGGGTTAGCACCAAAATACCTCACCGGCCATCAACCGCGGCGCAGCAGGCGGGCCGCGAACAGGCCGTCGAGCCCGGAAAGACGCGGCTCGGCTGCAGGCAGATGAGATGGCAAGGTGCGCAACTGACCCGCCGCGTTCAGGAGCTGAGGCAGCCCGCCAATCTCGCTTGCTTCGATTGGGTCCTGCATTAGGCCAGGATTGCGGCGAAGCAGAGCCGCAATTTGCATTTCGTTTTCTTCTGGTTCAAGCGAGCAGGTGCAGTAGACGAGGGTGCCCCCCGGGCTTGAGGAGCTCCGCTGCCTTATCGAGGAGGCGCGCTTGGAGTCCGGTCAGAGATTCGAGATCGCGCGGCCTCTTGATCCAGGCGACGTCTGGATGACGGCGGACGGTGCCGGTCGCAAGGCAGGGAGCGTCGAGGAGAACCGCGTCGAACGGCGGCAACTTGAGGGTTAACACGTCGCCAACCGCCACCTCGGCACGTAACTTCAAACGCGCCAAATTGGCTGTCAGGATCTTCAGGCGCTCGGCCGAGCGGTCGATCGCCGTCACCTCGGCGCCGGAGGCCGCGAGCTGGGCCGTCTTGCCCCCGGGCGCAGCGCAGAGGTCCGCGATTCGCATGCCAGGCCCTGCGCGCAGAAGCCGGGCCGGGAGCGACGCCGCGGCGTCTTGAATAAACCAGGCTCCTTCCGCAAATCCCGGCAGCTCCGTCACGGGCCGGCGCGTCCTCAGCCTAAGTGAACCCATGGGCAACCCGATTGCTTCAAGCTTTTCTGCCCAAGCCCGCGGATCGGAAAGGACCGTTACATCGAGAGTGGGCTCCAGCCGGTGCGAGCTTGCAATCTCGCGCGCGCCCTCTTCGCCATAGGCGCTCCGCCAGCGCGCCGCAAGCCAGGCAGGCGTGTCATGCGCAAGCGGGTCGCTTTCCGCCAAGATCTTGTCGCGCGCGCGGATCAGATTGCGCAAAACGCCATTCACAAGAGAGGCAAAGGGCGCGCTTTTCGGCTCGGCACGCGCCGCGCGGACGGCAAGATCGACCGCTGCATGATCCGCCACATTCAAACAAAGAATCTGGGCCGCCGCTGCCACCAATATCCACTCGATCGATGGCGCCTGACGCGGCAGACCTTTCTCAAGGAGCTCCTCAAAGGCCCGGCGGATAGTTCCGAGCCTGCGCAGGGCAGCGGTGGCAATCGACCGTGCGAGCGCAACGTCTTGGGGCTCCAGGCCGCCGAGCCGCGATAGAGCGGCCGGTGCGGCACAGCACTCATCGAGAGGGTGCCGCCGCTCAACGACGTCGCTCAGAATCGCGGCCGCAGCAATCCGCGCCGCCAGGCCTGGGAAGTGCGCTCCTTCGGCCGGTGTTTGCGCCGGCACGCGGCCGCCCGGGCGCCTCGGGGGCCCCCCGCCGCGCCCGCCGCTACTTTTTGGATGCGCAGGTGCGCTCAAGCCCGTATCCGCGCCATAGCAATTATGTGAAGGCCCGTCATGGCGCTCTCTAGCATGGATGGCGCCACCTTGCCCAGCCAGCGCGGAGCCAAAGGCTCAGAGCAGGAACCGGCGCAGTGCCGGCGCGTTCGGTTGGCGTCCGCAGCCAAAGGAGGTGCCATGAAAGCCGTCGTGTTCCATGGTGTTGGCGACATTCGCCTTGATGATGTGCCTGAGCCCAAGATCGAAGAGCCAACCGATGCGATCGTGCGCCTTACCGCTTCCGCCATCTGCGGCACCGATCTGCACATGGTTCGCGGCACCATGACCGGGATGCAAGAAGGAACTATCCTCGGCCATGAGGGCGTCGGCATCATCGAAGAACTCGGCACGATGGTTCGAAATTTCGAGATCGGCGATCGCGTGGTCATTCCCTCGACCATCGCTTGCGGGACCTGCTCCTATTGCCGGGCGGGCTATTACGCCCAGTGCGATGCCGCAAACCCGCACGGGAAAAGGGCAGGCACGGCCTTTTTCGGCGGTCCTGGGCCGACCGGGCCATTTCATGGACTCCAAGCCGAAAAGGCGCGCATTCCTTTTGCCAATGCGGGGCTGGTCAAGCTCCCGGACGACGTCAGCGACGATCAGGCGATCCTGCTCTCGGATGTTTTTCCGACCGGTTACTTCGGCGCCGAGATGGCGGAAATCGAGGATGGGGATACGGTCGCCGTGTTTGGCTGCGGGCCGGTTGGTCAATTCGTGATCGCAGCCGCAAAGCTCCTCGGTGCGGGCCGTATCCTTGCCGTCGATTGCTTAGAGGACCGGCTTGCGATGGCGCGCAGGCAAGGCGCGGAGACCCTGAACTTCGAAAATGAAGACCCCGTCGCGACGATTCTTGCGCTGACCGGCGGGATCGGCGTCGACCGTGCCGTTGATGCGGTCGGCATCGATGCCCTCCATCCGCACCGGGGGCCAGCAGCCCGTGAGGCTGAAGAGCAAGCCCGGCTCTTCGCCAAGGAGCTTGAGCAGATCGCCCCGGAGCAGCACCCAAGCGGCGGCAATTGGCAGCCGGGCGATGCGCCCAGTCAGGTCTTGCAGTGGGCTGTCGAGTGCCTCGCGAAGGCAGGAACCCTGGCGATCGTTGGCGTTTATCCGCAAACCGCGACGAGCTTCCCCATTGGCAAAGCCATGAACAAAAATCTCACCATCAATCTGGGCAATTGCCATCACCGCAAATACATTCCGCACCTTCTCGAGCTCGTGCGCAGTCATGTCATCGACCCGGCGAAGATTTTGACTCACGCCGAGCCGGTTCGCGGAGCGATCGACGCTTACAGGGCTTTCGACAAGCGCGAGCGGGGCTGGGTGAAGGTGGAGCTCGTTCCGGCCGAGGCCGCGGCATAGGAGCCAAAGGTTCCCGTTGCGCCAGGCGCGCGAGCCCAACGGCGGGCCGGACTACATCAGCCATTTGTGGAGAGCGGGGTCGCGCACCGTGACCATTGCCACGGGAAAGCGCAGCCCGAGCCATGGAAGCTCGGCGACCGTTCCTCGCGCGCGCAGCGGCGTGACCGTGACCCGGAGAGTCCGGCTCGGGCTGCGGCGGATGACGATTTCGCCGCCTGGACCGCCGGGCAACTGCAACTTCCGGCCGCAGGAGGCGATCAATTGTTCGAGCTTGCCGGAGCCGTCGCTCGTTCTGAGGCAACCGCGGTGCAAAGAAAGCCCGCTGCGGGAATCGAGCAGCGCTCTCGCCCAGCCGTTCGCGAATAAGACGCGCGCCTTCTCATCGACCAGCATCACCCCGGACGGGAGTTCTTCTAGCCGTTCCGGCGCCGTCTCTTGATCGAGGTCGCGCATGCGGAGCTCGCGATGGATGCGGACAGCCCGGTCCACGTGCTGAAGGGCATTCTCGAAAATGCGCTTTTGCTCAGCGCAGATCTCGTCGTCACCGGGCTTGTTGGCGATCGAGAACACAGTCGAGCCGGCATCGGTCAGCAGCAAATTGGCCCCGATTGCCGCAAAACCAAAGCCCGCAGGCTCAAACCATTCGTGAAAGAACGGGGTCCCCGCGAGCTGCTCGCGGGAGACGAGGCTCTCGAGTAAGAAGACCTCCCCGCGCGGCCGGCTCAAGGTGCGCGGCCAGAGCGGATTGTGAAAGGCCCAATATTTCTTAAAGCTCGCATCCATGACTGGGTCGGTGCGCGGCGCGATCGACTCATAGCTGCCGGCCCGCCTGTCGAGCGACATGAGGCCAACCTGCCCCGCCCCCATGGCATCCGCGACTCTAATCAGCGCAAGAGGCCAGAGCGCCTCCTTAAGCACCGCCTCGTAAATCAGATCAATCGCGGCCTTGAGCTCGTCTTCTTTCCCCATGCGAAGGCGCCCACGAATCAGCGGCCGCCTTTGGCCAGGCGGCGGATAGAAGCGGATCAACTAACATACCTGGCGCTCATGTTTCCACGCCGCCGTCCTCGTCGGCCGCGCCGAGAAGAACGCGTACAAGCTCCGCCTGCCGGTGTGTTCCCGTCTTGAGGAAAATCACCGAGAGGCGGGACTTGGCGGTCTGCTCTGAGACGCCACACCGCCGTGCCGCCGCTTTCCGCCCGTCCCCCCTTGAGATCTCGGCAGCGAACGCGGCCTCGGCCGGCGTGAAGCCAAAGCGGCGGCGCAAGACCATGGCACGCCTGGTCCGGTCGGCCTCATTGTCGGTCACGACGACAAGCGCGGCAGGGCTGCCCTCGCTGAGCCAGGGAAGCTCTCTACGCCGCAAACCCGAGCGAAGAGGTGTAACGGTTAGACTAAGCGATGCACGGGGCGGCTCGCGGGCCGCCTCGATCTCGCCCCCCGCACTCAAAATGGCCCGGGATGACCCTGAGCAGGAGGCAATCAGCTTCTGCAATTCGTCTTGGCCGCGGTTCACCGCGATACGGCCGCTTTGCAGAAAGATTCCGTCAGCCCGTTTGAGCATCGCGGCCGCAGCCTCATTGGCGAGAACAACTCTTCCCAGTGAGTCAACGAGCAGAGCGGCCTGCGCCACGGACTGAAAACCCTCAGCCGACGCTAGCTGGTTCGTCTCCAGCGCCGCCAATTGACGGCTAATGCGCACAGCCCTGGCAAGATGCGGTAAAACAGTTGCGAAGAGATGGCCTCCTTTAGAGGAGATAGCCTCTTTGCCCGGTGCATTAAAGGCGCAGATCAAGGCCGAAAAAGACTCGCTGGCCACCAGATTTCCGCCCATCGCCGCAAGGCCGCATCCAGCTCTTCGCCACCAGTCGTTGAAGATTGGTGTCGCCGCAAATTCGCGGCGCGGCATCAGATCGTCGAGAGAGTAAACTTGCCCGACAGGGCGAAGCGCCGCGCGCGGCACGAGCGGATCCTTGAACGCCCAATGCTCCTTGTAACGAGCAACCAAATCGGGATCGAAGCGCGGGGCGATGGTTGAAAAGACGCGGGCGCGCCAGTCGAATGAAGGCATTGCAATTTGCGCAACGCCCATTGCATCGGCGAGTCTGGTTAGAGCCCCCGGCCAGAGGCTGCTGTCGAGCACCGCTTCGTAAAAGAGGCTCGTGAGTGCGAGCGGTTCCCTTTCCGCGGTCATGGCACACCTCGGCGGGCACGGCTCCCCGGAAAGGCCGATGCTTCAGGCTTTTGGAGCCGAAACCCAGGGCGATCTTAAACTAATGTTCTTATAACGTTATGAAATTTTTTACAACGCCAATTCGTCAGTATTTTCCTGAGCGCACAATCAGCCAGATCAATGTCAGGCCAAGACTGCAGCCAATTGAGAAGACGACGAGTCCCATGAGGGTAACCCCCCACAGCATCGGCCCCTTCTCCGCAAGCAACAAAAAGCTCGAGCCGATGATGAGCGATGCGATCACAAGCCCAACCGCAATCCGGTTGCTTGAGCGGTGGAGCTCGCCGACGACGTAATCGAACCCCTGGCGGCCAAGGTCGATGGAAAACCGGCCCGTGGTCATTGCTTTGATTAGCGTTTCAAGATCGCGCGGCAGCCGGCGGGCAAGTCCGGCCCACTCCGCAGCCTCGCCCGCCGCTGCCTTCAGGAGCTGGGAAGGCTGTTTTGCGGCCGCAATCTTCTCCTCCGCAAACCGCCGGCATTGGTCGATCACATCAAAATCGATATAGAGCCAGCGTAAGAGCCCCTCTATCTCGGCGAAGGTGCGGAACACGAGAAAGAGCTCGCTTGGAAGCTTAAGGCCGTGACGGGCTCCGTTCTGCATCATTCCCATGAACATCTCGCCGACCTGAATGCGCCTGCGCGGCTGCGTGAGCTGCTTCAAAAGAATCGGTTTCAAACCTCTAAGGAAGCCGGCTAAATTGACATCTGGGGCCGCGTGCGCAAGGTCGAGCCAAATGGTCGCTACCTTCTCAAAATCTTCGGCGATCGTTGCCAAGAAAAGATCCGCTAGCGCCTTGCGCTCTCCTTCGGTGACATATCCAACCAGGCCGAAATCGATGAAGGCGATTCGCCCGTCCCGCAGCATAAGAAAATTACCTGGATGCGGATCGGCTTGATAAAAGCCGAAATCGAAAATTTGCCGCAGAAAATTGTTAAGGAGCTGCTCGGACGTGCTCTTCAAGTCGACACTCATTGCGAGCAAGCGGTCGATGTCATCGAGCGGGATGCCATCGACATAATCCATGACTAGGATATTGCGATGCGTGAGCTCCCAATGGATCTTCGGCGCGCAGACGTAGGGGTCGCCCGCGAAATTTTGTGAAAAGCGCGCCATATTGGTTGCTTCGAGGACAAAGTCGAGCTCCTGCTCTATGGCGGCCGCAAATTCTTCGACCATTTGCGTTGGGTTGAATGACCGGCTCTCGGGCAGGTACTTTTCCATCAATCCTGCTAGCAACCGCAGCACGGCGACGTCGGAGGCAATAATTTTATCGATGCCTTGCCGCTGAACCTTAATGACGACCTCGGCGCCCGTCTTGAGAGTTGCGCGGTGGATTTGGGCAATGCTCGCGCTCGCTAAAGGCTCAGGATTGATGAGCTTGAATGGCGAATCGGGCGCGAGATAATAATCGGGCAGCGCCTCTTTGATTTCCTCCCACGGGACCGGCTTCGTGTGCCAAAAGAGGCGGCTCAATTCTCTCGCAAATGTTTCCGGAACGAGATCATGGCGGGTGCTGAGGAGCTGGCCAAATTCGATGAAGGATGGCCCGAGGTCCTCAAATGCGCGGCGCAGCCGCTCCGCCGTGTGCCTGTCCTCTTCCTGATGCTGGCTGGCGTACCTTATCCTGTCGAGGGGGGAAAGCTGGCCGTGAAGAGCCAAGCGTTTCACCACCCGGTAAAAGCCGTGGCGGGCGAAGACCGCGAGAATCTGCTGGAGCCGCAAAACAAGCTTTGAACGGTCCTGAAGTGCCTTGAACATAATTCTTTGCGCCTCCTCCCGGCACGGGCATACGCAATCACGTGCTCTCGTTTTTAGTTAAGGCGCGGCGAGAGATAGCCTAGGCATGGCGGCGCAGGAAGTATGACAGGAAAATAGCAGCAATGTTGCGGCCAGACGACACTCAATGCGCAAAGTTCACGGCTGGAAGGCCTTCACGGCTTCATTCTTGGTGCTGTAGATGTCGAAGATCCTGGTCATCCGGACAAGCTCGAAGGTCTGATAAACCTGCTGCGATAAGCCGCAGAGCTTCAACTCGCCGCCCTTGGCGTTAAGCTGCCTCAGGCACGACAGAAAAGCGCCGAGACCTGAACTATCGACGAAGCGCAGCTGGCTCAAATCGAGAACCATTTTTCTGTGCGCGTCGAGCAGCGGCCCGATGGCCGATCTAAATGCGCTGGTATTTGCGGCATCGAGATCTTTTCCCGGCACCGCGACCACCGCGACATCGCCAAACTGCTCGAACTTCATGTCCATGGCCGTCTCTTCAGATCGCCGCACGCTTTTTGACAAGCAAGACGCAGTTGCGCCCCCGCTCGTCGCGCAAATAACGCGCCTCGTCAGTGAGCCTCGAAATCATATAAACGCCAAAGCCATTCTCCTGCGACCCATTGAAGACCGGCTGCGGCACGGCTGCAGGATCAAATGGACCTCCGAGATGGTGCAGCCGCAGGACGACTCTATCGGGCCACGCCTCTGCACCGATTTGGATGCGCTGATCGGTGCGGCCGTTGTAGGCATGCCGCATGATATTGCTCAAAGCTTCATTAACCGCCAGACAAAGCTCCTCTGCCTTGTCCGCCGGGAGCCCTCCTCCAGGGATTTTTTGGCAAAAATCATGCACAAATGCCCGCGCCCGCACAAGCTCTTTGAGATCGCTCGTGATTTCACTTGTCCTGCGCGCAAGAGGAAGCTTGCGCTCCTCGATTTTAACCGCGACGCAAGTCAGGTCATCGGCAAAAGCTTCCGAATTCGAAAACGCAACAACTGCCGTGCGTATTTTTGTGATCAGCTGCAACGCATCGAGCCGGCTATTGAGCCGCACGCATTCGGCAAGCCGGCTTATGCCGAAAAATTCTCCCGCATTGTTTTGGGACTCGGTGATTCCGTCCGAATAGAAGAGAAAGATATCGCCGGGCTCAAAAGCCTCGGTAATTTGCTCGTAGATTTCGCCTTCACTCACCCCGAGAGGCACGTTGGAGCCCCGCAACATGCCGCAACTCCCTGTCTTATGACGGTAGTGGATGACCGGCATGTGCCCGCAATCAACGAGGCTGACATGGCGGCGCTCGAGATCGAATCTCGCGTAGCAGACGGTGACGAAGCTTTCGAGACTTATCAACTGCCGTACAATTTTCGCGTGAGCGAGGGTGACGATTTCCTCGGGTCTTGCCAGCGTTCCGTCAGTCGAAAGCGAGCTAATTTCGCTCAGGGCCTGGAGAAAAGTGCTCTTCGAGGCAGCGCCAAGAAGCGCTGCCGGAATGCCCTTGCCCATGACATCGCCGGCAACGACATCAAGACACCTCTCGCCATGCCTGAAGAAATCATAAAAATCACCGCCAATCCGCTTTGAAGCAATCGTGAGCGCTGCAACCCGCGCACCAGGAAAGTCCTTGGGCGGCTGGTCGAGCAGGAGGCTTTGCTGGATCTTAAAGCCAATCTCGACCTCTTGCTCACGCGCGCGGGCAGCCTGCTCCTCCGCTTGTTTGCGTTCCGTTATGTTGGTCCAGAATCCGACGATCTCCTTGGGCCTGCCTTCAGCATCACGCAACAGGCTTGCCTCGTCCTGCATCCAAAGGTAATGGCCACCTTTCGACCTGAACCGGTATTCCTGCACGAGATGGCCCTTGGCCATCAGGATCGCGGTCTTTTCGATCGCGGCTTCCTTGTCCTCCGGATGGAGGCAATTGATCCACCAGTCGGGCGCGAGCGCCTCCTCGGCCTCATAGCCGAGGATTCGCTTGACGCTGTCGCTCACCCACTGCGACGGGAATCCCTTCGGCGTTACGGCGAGCACATAAATAACGGTCGGGATCGAATTTAGGATGTGGCGCGACTCTGCGGCAGAAACCGTAAAACCGCGTCGCGGCTTTGCTTGCAAGATCATGGCGCACAAGAAACCCCGGAGACCCTCTTGAAAATATAGGGCGGGCCAAGGCCTTGGCGAAGGGCTACTCGGCGGCGTGCCGGAGCAGGCTGTCCGGCAGGGGAACGAGAGCAACCATGTAGCGGGCGAGGTCCGGCGCGATTTCCGGGTCCGCTTTGAGTTCAGTGAGGGTCCGGGGCGGCGGAATGGATTGCCCGCCTTCTACCATTGCCTCGGCCCACAGTTTCAAGGCTTGCGCTGCATGATCGATGGCCTCATCGACCGTGTCCCCTGCCGAGATGCAACCGGGCAAATCCGGAAACCAGACGCCTACAGCTTTGCCTGGCTCCTCTTCGACGATGGCGACATAATGAGTCATGCAGAGGTCAGTCTTCTACCCAGTTTGCAAGGCGATAGATTTTGCTGACGAGGCCTTGGCCGGGATCCTTTTTCGGGTTCGGCAGGAAGATTATCATACTGCTCTTTGGATTGCGAAAGATATGGTGCGAGCCTTGAATTCGGACGAGCACCCATCCTTCGCGTTCGAGACGGCTTTTGATATCGCGGCTATTGGTAAGCATCCGGCGCATCCAAACGATTCGACGTGCCGATGTACATCCACTTAGACGGAGCCAATCTTGGTGGATCTTTAATATTATCTTGTAAGAATCATGTTTTTTAATTCCGGCTTTCCGGACCATAAAGCTGGAGTCCGCCGGTATGCTCGCGCGGCCCGTGCACGCCTCAGCGGTTACTCCTCTCTTTACTTCTCAAATGGTGAACCGGCCAATGTTGGAACTATTCGAGCCCCTCGTCCGGCAGGAGTCCCGTCCGCCTGAGGCCGCGCTTCTTGTCGCGCGTGGAACACGGCGGCTTTTGCGCCAGCTCGATTTCGCGACCATCACCGAGCTGCCGCTTCCCTCCGGCCGGCGCGCCGATATCGTCGCGCTCGCTCCTAACGGCACCATTTACATTGTCGAAATCAAATCCTCCGCCGCAGATTTCCGTGCCGACACGAAATGGCCAGACTATCGCGCCCATTGCGACAGTTTCTTTTTTGCGATCCCGAAGAACATGCAGGCGGACGTCATGCCGCAGGATGCAGGCCTCATTCTCGCCGATGCCTATGGAGCCGAAATTGTGCGCCGGGCGCCCGCCTGCCGGCTTGCCGCTTCAACCCGCCGGGCAATGCTGTTGCGCTTTGCTCATGCGGCCGCGCGCCGGCTGCACCGCATCGCAGATCCCGAGGATACGCGGACCTAAGGACGGTCCAAACAGGCATGTTAGCGCTGAGGGCGGCGGCGCAGAACCGCAAAAGGCGAATCGGCTTCTCGCTCCCCGGCCGGACCCGGGATCGGATCGAAAACCGCGCCAGGCTTGCGCGGATAAAGATCGAGATTGAGAATTAAATATTCCGCGGCAAGCGCACCAAGGTCGATTTGGCCCTCAATGATGGGATCAGGAGCATCCTCATCGAGAAGACCGGCGGCCGCGCTCAGCCGCTGCGCCACGGCGCCGGGCTCCGCAGGAGGCGCGAAGTTCACGTCAATCTCCGCATGGACTTCCGCGGCGAAAGGCTCAAGCGTCACGACGCAGGTTTGAGTGATGAGAGCCTGCAAGGCGCCGCTGACCTTAACCCCTCCTGCCCCGCTCTTGCGCAGGAGAAAACCGGCCTCAAAGCTTTGAACGGCGGCGACGCCGCACTGGGCGGCGAGCGCCCCCCGTTCCGCTTCGCTGGCCGAGAGTTTTGTTTCAAGTCCTGAGTCCGGGATAGATTCGACGGCGATTATCCGCGAGAAGCGGGGGGGATCCGCGTGGCCGTGGTTTTTCATCGCAAACGAACCTCGGGGCAGCGCGCCGGCTCCCATGAGTGCCGGCGGAGATTCCTCTAAGTCAGGGCGAAGAAATGGAAATTCAACTCTCCCGCCACTTAGGAAATCGCCGAAGGCTCGGGGAAGGGTATTCTGGCTTTTAGAAAGACATCAAGCGGCGCATTGGCGAGCGCCGCGGCAGCGGCTTCGGCATACCGGACGAGACGGGCCGCGTCTCTCCGGCCGCCATAGACATTTCGTGAAAGGGCCTGAGCGAGGGCGCCGCTGCCGTTGCGCAAAGCCTGATCGTAGGCGGCCGCACGGCCAAGGAAAGCCCGGGCAAATCTCTTCATGTGCTTTGGCACGCTGATGTCGCCGACGCCCGCCTCCCGCATGGCTCTGTCCAAGGAGGCGAAAATGGCATCAGTTAAATCCTGTGCAATCGCTGGCCCGGGCGGCTCCATCCGGCTGAGGCGGCGCAGCACGAGGAAGCCGTGCAAGGCCAGCGCCTCGAACCGGCCCTCCAAGCTGTCCTCAATGCCATAATCCGTAAAGAGCACAGGATCGCGGGCGGCCAGGCGTATCGCCTCGCAAATCCGGTTAATCTGCTCCTGATTTGACGAGTGCCGGAAAAAGCGAATCATACTGCCGTGTTCAAGAAAGTGCATGGCTGGACGCCTCGCGCTTGCTTTTGCCAGGCTGCAAGGTTAGGCATCGCCTTGCAAAGGCACAGGCCAGTATTGATTTGATCGAGCTCCATCCGTCCGGGAACGGGACACGGCAGGATCCCTGCTTTGCCGAGCGCAGATGAAATGGAGGTCTTAAGCATGGGGCTCTTGACGGCAAGGCCCTCGCAGCGGTGCCGAGCCCGCCGCCTGAAACTCGCCTTCTTGACCGCGGCCGCGCTGGAGCTTGCCGGATGCCTTGGCTATGACGGCCAGGTGATCCACGGCTATCAGCTGAGCCCCAGCACCGCCGAACAGGTAAAGGTTGGAGCCTCTGCGGAGCAGATTCTCACTCTTTTGGGCACGCCGACGACGACCTCGACCGTGGGCGGGGACGCCTGGTACTATGTGACCCAAGTGACAAACCGGAGCGCCGCTTTTCTGCCGCCCAAGGTCACCGACCAGCGGGTGTTCGCTGTTTATTTCACCAAGGACAAGAAGGTCGCCCGGGTTGCCAACTACGGCATGGAGGATGGCAAGCTCATCGACTTCGTCACGCGCACGACACCCACGGCCGGCGCCGAATCGACCTTCCTCAAGGGTATGTTTATTAACCTCTTGCATTTCTAGGCTTGCTGTTTGGTTTCATGACTTCGCCAGAAGCTCGAACCCAAGCTTGGCTGGGGCAAAACCACCTGGCGCCAAGATCGTGCGGGACCAAAGCAGGCGCACCAACGCGAGAGTATTTTTCATGCCCGGCCAACGGCGCGGCAGGATGTGCAGATCCGGATAGGCTGCCATCCCGTCCACGCGGAGCGGCAAGCTTTAACGCGCCAAAATCGCGAGCAGCAGAAGCGCGACGATGTTCGTGACCTTGATCGCCGGATTGATCGCCGGGCCTGCGGTGTCCTTGTAAGGATCGCCGACGGTGTCGCCCGTAACCGATGCCTTATGCGCATCGCCGCCCTTAAAATGCTTGACGCCGTTCCTGTCGAGGAAGCCTTCCTCGATGCTCTTCTTGGCATTGTCCCAGGCACCTCCGCCCGAAGTCATCGAGATGGCAACAAAGAGCCCGTTGACGATGACGCCGAGGAGAGATGCGCCGAGCGCCGCGAAAGCCGAGGCTTTCGAGCCCGAGATCAGAAGCGTGCCGAAATAAACGACGATCGGGGCAAGGACCGGCAAGAGAGACGGCACGATCATCTCCTTGATCGCCGCCTTGGTCAGTAGATCGACCGCACGGCCATAATCGGGGCGCTCCTTGCCCAGCATGATCCCGGGCTTCTCGCGGAACTGGCGGCGCACTTCGAGGACGACAGAGCCCGCGGCGCGCCCGACGGCCGTCATGGCGATGCCGCCGAAGAGATAAGGGATCATGCCGCCGAAAAGGAGCCCCGCCACGACATAAGGGTTCGAGATGTCGAAGGAGACTGCACCGATTCCTTTGAAATAGGGCGCGAGATCCGGGTGGGCGGCGAAATACTCAAGATCGTGGCTATAGGCGTTGAAAAGCACCAAAGCGCCAAGCCCCGCCGAGCCAATGGCATAGCCCTTGGTCACGGCCTTGGTCGTATTGCCGACAGCGTCGAGCGCATCGGTCGAGCGGCGAACCTCCTTGGGCAGGCCCGCCATTTCGGCGATTCCGCCCGCGTTGTCGGTCACCGGGCCGAACGCATCGAGCGCGACGATCATGCCGGCAAGGCCGAGCATTGTGGTGACCGCAACCGCAATACCGAAAAGCCCTGCGAGCTGGCTCGTGATCACAATCCCGCCGATGATGACGAGCGCAGGGAGCGCCGTCGATTCGAGCGAGACGGCCAGGCCTTGGATGACATTAGTGCCGTGGCCAGTGACCGAGGCCTGTGCGATCGAGAGCACGGGCCGTTTGCCGGTTCCCGTGTAGTACTCGGTGATGACGACGATAAGGCCGGTTACCGCAAGGCCGATGATACCGCAGACGAAGAGATGGAAGCCTGAGACCGAGGCGCCATTAGCCGTGCCGATCGTCCCCCAACCGATCGTGAGAGTGGTGGCAACCGCAAGTCCCACAATCGAAAGAAGCCCTGCCGCGATCAGGCCCTTATAGAGGGCGCCCATGATCGAATTGCTGGGGCCGAGCTTAACGAAATAGGTGCCCGCGATCGAGGTGACGATACAGGCCGCGCAGATTGCGAGCGGATAGAGCATGGCGGCATCGAGCACCGGCTGGCCGCTGAAGAAGATCGCCGCAAGCACCATAGTAGCGACGACCGTCACGGCATAGGTCTCGAAGAGGTCGGCGGCCATCCCTGCGCAATCGCCGACGTTGTCGCCCACGTTGTCGGCAATCGTTGCGGGATTGCGCGGATCGTCCTCGGGGATTCCTGCTTCGACTTTGCCGACCAGATCGGCGCCCACGTCAGCGCTCTTCGTGAAAATACCGCCCCCGAGACGCGCGAAGATCGAAATCAGTGACCCGCCAAAGCCGAGCGCAACCAGCGCGTTGACGGTCTCGCGGCTGTTTGGCTCGTAACCCAAAGGCCCGGTGAGAATATAGAAGTAAACGGCAACGCCCAGGAGGGCGAGGCCCGCAACAAGGAGCCCCGTGACGGCGCCGGCCTTAAACGAAATGTCAAGCCCCGCCGCGAGCGACTCCGTTGCGGCCTGCGCGGTGCGGACATTGGCGCGGATGGAGACATTCATGCCAATGAACCCGGCCGCGCCCGAGAGGACAGCGCCTATCATGAAGCCCGCAGCGATGGTCCAGGAGACAAGAAAGCCGAAGGCCAAGAAAATGATGAATCCAACGGCGGCAATCGTGAGGTACTGGCGCCGCAGATAGGCCTGTGCGCCTTCGGCGACCGCGCCCGCGATCTCCTGCATGCGGGCCGAGCCGGCGTCTGCTGCCAGAAGTTGTTTCGATGTGACGGCGCCATAGACGACAGAGAGCAGTCCGGCGAAAATCACCACCCAAACTGAGGACATTTGGTGCAACCTTTGAGCGAATTGGCTGAAATTGCTGAAAGCCTTGGCGGCGCCTGGCGCCTGCGGGTTGACCCTCAACTAAACGAAACTGCTGCGATGCGCAATCGCGCTCGCACCTAAAAATGCTGAAACGAGCGCCTTGCTAAGGTCAACGCCCGCCCCTCTTCATCCCTAAAAACCGGCGGCGCGTCGCCCGGAACGGCCGTGCCGATCGCGCCCACGGGTACGCCTGCCACCTTGGCATCGGACTCGAAAGCCGCGCAACGCGAAGGCGGCACGGCACAGACGATCTCGTAATCATCGCCGCCGGTCAGAATTGTTTCCACGAGAGCAGGCGAATGCGCCAAAGCCTTTCGCGCCGCCTCAGAAAGGGGCACGCCGGCAGCGCTCACCTCGGCGGTCAGGCCTGCGAGGCGCAGCATCTTTGCAAGGTCTCCCGCAAGGCCGTCGGAAACATCCATCGACGCGTGCGCATGAGCGCGCAGGGCTTCCATGAGCCGGAGGCGCGGCTGCGGCAGAAGATAGCGCTCGACAAGGTAGGCCCTCTCTAGTTGCGCGAGGCTTGCGGCCCAATCTGGCTTTCGGGTCCCCGCAAGGCGCAATTTCAGGCCAAGCGAGGAATCCCCAATCGTGCCCGAAACATAAAGCCGGTCGCCCGGCTTGGCGCCCGCGCGCGGAACCATCTGGCCCGCCGGAACGGCGCCAAAGGCAGTAATCGAAATTGTGAGCGGTCCAGGCGTTCGCACCGTATCGCCGCCAAGCAGCGGGCAATTATAGACCGCAGCATCGCCGCCAAGCCCTTCGGCAAAACCTTTAAGCCAAGGCTCCGTCCAGTTCCCAGGCAGGGCAAGCCCAAGCAAGAAGCCCAAGGGTTCAGCGCCCTTGGCGGCAAGATCGGAGAGGTTCACGCGCAACGCCTTACGCGCAATGGGTCCCGGCGGATCCCTCTCAAAGAAATGGACCCCCGCAACTAGCATATCCTTGGTCACAACGGTCTCGTGCCCCGGCCTTTGCGGCAGGAACGCGGCATCGTCGCGAAGTGCAAAGGCAGATGGCCCGGCAAGCGGGGCAAAATACGCCGCGATCAGCTCGTCTTCGGAAGGCCTTCCCATTCAAGAGCGCCTGAGGCGCCCGTTCAATTCCCGCAGGCGCAATTGTGGCCTCCGGGTGCAGCGCACTGCAGCCTTGAAGCCAGTTAGAAGTGCTTTTTCAATAGGGATATCTATGCCGGAACGTGTTTCAAGAGGAGATGCGCTCGTATCTCTTAGGCTTTCCATATTTTCGGGTAAACGAAATCCATATCAGAACTTCGAGATTTCTGTGTTTCAGATGCAGCCGAGGTTTCGCAATCAGGATCGCTCAATTTACTGGCCGCCAGTTCGTCTATTCTGTCGTTAATGATACTATTTGCTGTCTCGATAATGACTGTTTTTGGTAATTTACACAGCATGGCAAGAGAGACATATCGCAGAAGAAGAACCGTCGCGACTAAGTAAATAGCTTGTGTCATATTGAGATTTCTTGCCTTCATTTCTAAGGCTGTGCAGTTGATGAGCTTGGCAACGTCTTCGTTAAACTTGTTGAAAAAAGAAATCTCCGTGGGGCTGAAGCCGCTCGCTTTATAGCTCATTTCGTTTCCCCCTCTCTCTAAAGTCTTTCTATTGGATGATAAGGTCCATATTAAGAGCATCATGTTTAGGAATTTCCACTGGGGTGCTGCTCAATTGCATCACCTCCGACGCAATAGGTCTAACCCGCAGCTCGCGCCGCGGCGCCTAGTCGATTTTCAATATGGGCCGGAAGAAGAAGCCAAGACCGGCTGCTTGCCGCAAATGGTGCTTAGCTAGACGCCCGCCGTGAATTCCATCGGCCGGCACTTGCGGGCCAGCGCATCGAGCACGGCATTGACCATTCCAGCCTCCTCGCCGCCGAAAAAAGCCCCGGCAACATCGACATATTCCTTGATGACGACGCGTGCAGGGATCTCGCCGCGCGCCCTCAACTCATAAGTGCCCGCGCGCAAGATCGCGCGCATCACGGCATCGATTCGCGCGAGCGGCCAGCCTGAGGCCAACGTTTCGTTGACGAGCCGGTCGACTGCCCGTTGCCCGGACAGGACGCCCTCAAGGATTGCGTGAAAGAACTCGATCTCCGCTTGCCTCAGCCGTGCACCCTCGATCTCGCGCCCGATCCAATGACTTTCGAACTCGGCCACGGTCTCGTTCAGGCCCTTGCCCGCGATCTCCATCTGATAGAGGGCCTGGACGGCTGCGAGCCGGGCCGCCGAACGGCGCAGCGCCCCCTCCATCAAACCACTCCCGTCCCGCGCTTGAGCTTGAGGAGCGCGAGCGCCGCGCGCGCCGCATTGCCGCCCTTGTCGCCCCGTTGAGGATCGGCGCGCTCAAGCGCCTGCGCCTCGTCCTCGGCCGTCAGTACGCCATTGCCAAAGGCAAGGCTGCGCGCAAGCGCCAAATCCATCAAGGCGCGCGCGCTCTCCTTGGCGACAATTTCGAAATGATACGTCTTGCCGCGAATGACGCAGCCCAAGGCGACTGCACCCTCATAGGGGCGCTGAGAGACTTCCCCGCGATCAAGCATAATAGCGAGCGCGAGGGGAATTTCGAGGGCGCCTGGGACGCTGACCACGTCGAAAGAGGCCCCCGCGCCAGCCAGCGCCCTCTCCGCTCCGTCGAGGAGCATCGCCGAGATATTCTCATAAAAGCGCGCCTCCACGATGAGAAAACGCGCGCCCTCAAAGACAGCTTCCGGAGCCGGAAAAGAGCGGCGGGGCAAGGGCATCGTTCTCGGCCTGAAGCGCTCGCAGACGCGGGATTAGGTAGCAACCGCCGTTCGCCGCCGCAACGGCGGGCGCGCGAGCCTGCAATGAGATTTCAACGCTCAAGATAAGCCCGGTATCCATGCTTGAGTTTCGCGGAACGGACGATTCCCCGGGCTTCCTCGTCGTGCCCTGCCGCGCATGAGTTCGCGGCGCGTGCGAGATCGGCTTCAATCAGTTCGTAAACCGACTGATTGAGATTACCGGTGGTGACGTCGCCCCAAACGACGTTTTGAAACCGGGCGAGATCCCCCGTGCAGGCAGCATTTGCGGGCAACGCTGGCCAGGAGGGCGGATGCGGCCCCGGCGGCACGGCTGCCCCGGGCGGAGGGTAGGCCGCGGGCTGGTAGCAGCCGCCGAGGGAGGCAGCGGCAAGTAAAGCCGCCTGAAGCAGAGGAGGCCTGAATCTGGACATCTTTTCCATGGAAATCTCCGCCGCAAACGCTGAGCTTGGGGTTTTACAAGGGGGGCCGCAGGAAGTGAAGCCGTCGGGCACGAAAGAATCGAGGCTGCCCTGCAGACTTGGCCGCGCAGGCCTGGAAAGCAGAGCGCCGATGTTTATCTCTGTTGCGCCTCTTTTCGGCCGGCTCGGGCGATCGCAGGCCTGCAGTCTTGTGTTCTGATCAAGAAGGATAGGCGCGATGACCTGCGCCAAGATCATGCTGATCCGCCATGCCGAACGCCCGAGCGCTGATAAGCGGTTTCGGGGCGTCACAATTGAGGGGCGTAAGGATAAGGAAGAGCTTACAGTGCGCGGCTGGCAGCGCGCAGGCGCTCTGGTGCGCTTCTTTGCGCCGCTTGATGGTCACTTTGTTCACCCCGGCCTCGCCCGCCCCGATATTCTCTTCGCCTGCAAGGCCGACGCATGCGATCCGAGCTTGCGGCCGCAGCATACGCTTTTGCCGCTTTCGGAGCTCCTCAAAGTCGAGTTCAATTGCGATTATTACGAGGGGCAGGAGGAAGAACTCGTTAAAAAGGTGCTCTCATCCAATGGCGCCGCGCTTATTTCATGGAAGCACAATAATATGCATCTTATCGCCAGCGCGATCCTCGAGGATAGCGCCTCGGCGCCGCAACGCTGGCCGGTCGACCGTGTCGACCTTGTCTGGGTCTTCGACAGGCAGGGCAGCCGCTGGACGTTTACCCAAGTGCCGCAGCGCCTTCTTGCCGGCGACCGCTCCGATGTTGCTGCCTGAGTACGCCTCCGCCGTGCAAAAAACGCTCACGGCCCAGCGGCCGTCAGCCGGGCCTTGACAAATGAATTCGAATGGCAGCCCAAAGCACCGCTTCAAGCGCATCGCCTTTTTGTCCTCCGGCACGCCAGAGGCCAATGCCGCGCGCGATCAATACATCGCCCGCTTTGGCGAGGTTGATCCCGAGGAGGCCGACGTCGTTGTGGCGCTAGGCGGCGATGGGCTCATGCTGCAAACGCTCCATCGCTTTATGGGCAAGAACAAGCCGATCTATGGCATGAAGCAGGGCTCGGTCGGCTTCCTCATGAATGAATTTCATGGCCCAGACCTTGAGGAGCGGCTCGACAAGGCCGAGGCCTCGATCGTGCATCCGCTCTTGATGGAGGCAACCACAACAGCAGGCGAGGTCATCAAGGCGCGGGCGATCAACGAGGTCTCGCTTCTGCGCCAGTCCTATCAGGCAGCCAAGATGCGCATCTCCATAGACGGAAAGGAAAGGCTAGGCGAGCTCATTGCTGACGGCCTTATCGTCGCGACCCCCGTCGGCTCGACGGCGTATAATTTTTCCGCGCATGGGCCGATCCTGCCGCTTGATGCGACTTTGATGCCGCTTACGCCGATTGCGCCTTTTAGGCCCCGGCGCTGGCGGGGCGCCCTTCTGCCCGACACGGCCCATGTGACCATCGACATCCTGGAAGCCGAGAAGCGGCCGGTCGCTGCGGTTGCCGACCATTTCGAGGTCAGGAACGTTCTGAAAGTGGCGGTGGCAATGGACCACGCGACGGGGCTTGTTCTACTCCACGATCCCGGCCATTCGCTCGAAGAGCGGATCCTTCTTGAGCAGTTTGGATATTGAAGAGTAAGCATGAGCATCGAAATCCGCGAGCGCCGCGTCGTCTCCAACAAGCATGGGACGCTGGAAGAGTTCGGGCTCATGCGAAAGCGGTTCGACGGCAGCAGCCAAGATCTCAAACGTGAGATTTACGACCCGGGCGACAGCGCCGCAATTCTTCTCTACGATCCGCGCCGCTCACGCGTTCTTCTCACGCGCCAGTTCCGCCTCCCCTCATATCTAAAGGACGGCCGCGAAAACCTTATCGAGGCTTGCGCCGGAAGGCTCCAAGGGGCGGACGCAAGGAGCCGCATCATCAAGGAAGCGGAGGAAGAGACTGGATACCGCGTGAGAAATCCGCGCCTCCTCTTCGAGGCGTATCTGAGCCCTGGCAATTCGGCCGAGAAACTCACGTTCTTCGCGGCCGAGTATCGCCCGGAAGACCGCGCCGGACGCGGCGGCGGCCGCGAGGATGAGGGCGAGGACATCGAGCTTTTGGAGCCAACGCTTGAAGAGGCCTTGGCCATGATCGAAAATGGCGAGATCATCGACGCCAAAACGATTATTCTTTTGCAATATGCCAAGCTGCATGACCTGATGAGCACGGCTAAACCGGAAACGGATTAAGCGGTCAGAATCACGCCGCAAGCTCGCTCACGGAAGCTCCCACATCGATCAGAGCGCCCTCGTTCTTGCGCTTTGCGGCAAGCGCGATGACGTTTGCCGCCGGCGTGTTTGCCAGCTTGGCGGCTTTTGCATGAGCCTCTCTCCTTGCAGCAAGGATGGCAGCGCGCAGGGCCTCTCTCGCCTCCTCGCGCGCGGCTTGGGCGTCAAGGCAGCGCAAGGCAGCGAAGATGTGGTCAAGACTGCCCGTATTGATGCTCGCGCATGCATAGAGGACCCGCTGGATCAGTGGCCGCTTAAGCCGCGCCCCTGCCCGCCCGCCGCAGGCATCGTCGCTCGCGAGTGCCTCAAGCCCGGCTCTAAAAACGGGGAGGAGCCGCATGGGCATGCCTGCTCTGCGGTAGAGCCTAGCAAACTGGGCCCCGTTGCACCTGCGCACCCGCGCGATCACCCGCGGCATCGAAACTCCGCTCAACTCCGCAAGCGCGAATTCGAGGAGTTCCTTATGGCCGCACAGCAAGGCGCGCAGAAGCAGCCCTGCGGTGAGCCACCCGGCTGCGTGCAAATGCCTGGCAAGGCGCGCCATCTCTTGCGGCTCGCTTGCCGCTCCGGCAGCGGTTTTGATGATGGCACGCTCCCTTGCCTCTCGCGCCAGCGCATTTGCCGCTTCTGGAGAGTATCCGCGGGCTCTCGCAGCCGGGACGAGCGCGCTGGCCGCCGCCTGGGCCAGATCGCAAACTATGGCTGATGGGAGAGGCCCGCGCGCAAGCAGCGCAGTACGCAGACGCGCTTTAGCCCCGAAGCGCTCGATCATCCGCCGCATGGCGGACTCGAGAAGCCCGGCTCCGGGATTGGCGGCAAGACGTATGATCGCGTCAAGGCAGCCAACTTCGGCAAGCGCAGCAGCAACGGCGGCCGAAAGACACGGCCTTGCGGCAATCGCCATTTGGGCGGCGGCGCCGCCAACGGCAATGCGTTCGATGAGCTCGGCGTCCGCGAGAACCGGCGAGCGCGCGAGGACAATGGCTGCTATCTCTGGGCAATCATGGGCAAGCGCCAGCACAAGGTGAGGCGGGGCTTCGTTTGCATCTGCAATCTTGCCTGCCAGTCTTGTTCGGACCGCGGCAGACGGATGGTCGAGAAGCGCAGCGAGGGCCAGGCTCGCGCTCTGCCTCTGCCTTTCTGGAAGACCCCCGTAAAGGAAACCCTGCGCAAGTCTCTCTGCGGCAGCTGCCGCGGCGGCAGGCGGGGCAGCCTGCACCCAAGCCAGAAATTTTTGCGTGCTCATGATTCGCAAATTCCGCAATCGCTTTTTGAGGCCAATTTTGCGGCAGTATGGTAAAAACCTGCTTAAAGCCGCGTGTACTGCACACAGCGAGCCCCCGTTTCATGAGCATGTCACATGAGCGATACGCTGCAACAAGGTCCCGTACGCCACAAGCGCGGCGGGCTATTTTACGAGGATTTCACGATCGGCATGATGGTCGAGCACCGGCTAAGGAAGACGGTGACTCAAATGGACAACATGCTTTTTTGCAATATGACGCTTAATCCGCAGCCCCTCCATATCGATGCGCATTTTTGCGCCACGGAGACGGAATGGGGCCGCCCGCTCGTCAATTCCCTGTTCACGCTCGGCCTCATGATCGGCATCTCGGTCAACGATCTGACCCTTGGCACGACCATCGCCAATCTCGGCATGACCGAAGTCAAATTTTCCTCCCCTCTCTTCGAGGGCGACACGCTCCATGCCGCGACCGAGGTGCTAAGCAAGCGGCTGTCGCGCTCGCGCCCCGATGCGGGAATCGTCGAGTTCTATCACCGCGCCTATCAGCAGGAGGGCAAGCTGGTCGCCGAGTGCCGCCGCCAGGCCTTCATGAAATGCCGGACGATTTCGGTTTGAACCGCGGAGCCCTCTTGCGCTCTCTTCTTTTCGTTCCGGCCGACAACGAGAGAAAGCTCGCGAAGTCTCTTACGAGCGGCGCCGATTGCCTCATTCTCGATCTTGAGGACTCGGTTGCGGAAGCGAACAAGCCCAAGGCGCGCCTCCAGGCCGCAGACTTTCTCGCCACAGCAGCGGCGCAAAGCCCCCGCCCTCATCTTTATGTGCGCATCAACGGCCTCGGCACGGATCTTGCCGAGGCCGATCTCGCGGCCGTGATGCGCGCGGCCCCAGACGGCATTATGCTGCCAAAGTGCCTGAATGGGGCTTCCGTCCAGCACCTCGGGGCGATGCTCGCGGTTAAGGAGGCCGAGCATGATCTTGCTGACGGAGCGACTCGAATCATTGCGATCGCAACCGAAACGGCGGCCTCGCTCTTTGGGCTCGCGAGCTACGCGAATGCAAGCCCGCGCTTGAAAGGTCTTGCTTGGGGAGCGGAAGATCTCTGTGCCTCCGCCGGCGCCGAGACGGCGAGGCGCGCGGATGGAAGCTACACGTTTCCCTTCGCGCTTGCGCGAAGCCTCGCCTTGTTCGCAGCAGCCGCTGCTCAGGCGCTGCCCATCGATACCGTCCACCTAGACTACCGCGATCCGGCCGCGCTTCGCCGGGAGTGCGAGCTCGCAAGGCGCGACGGTTTTGCCGCCAAAATGGCCATTCACCCGGCGCAGGTTCCTATCATTAACGAGGCCTTCACGCCCTCGAGAGAGTCGATCGAAAGGGCCCGCGCTATCATTGCGGCTTTCGAGGCACAGCCGGATGCTGGGGTCATCAGTTTCGAAGGCGAGATGCTCGACCGTCCGCACCTTGCCAGGGCCAGAAGAATTTTGGCGAAAGCCCTGAAGTTCTAAGGCCCTGGCTGCGGCCGCAGCGCTTTGTGCATACCCCGGCCGCTGCCGTTTTTCTCTTAATACCTGGGCTGTGCTGGCGGCCTTTGCACCGCGCCGCCTTCCGTGCCGGGCTTGGCCTCGACCCCAGGCGCGCCGCTGCCCTCAACCGATCCTTGAAGCTGGGATGGGGGGATATTCGGGCGGGCGGGATTTTCCTTCTGAACCGACGTGCTTGGCAGGGCGGGCTGACCCGATTCGGATTCTGGGCCCGAGGTCACGCCAGGCGCTTGCGCCATGGCCGCTCCGCCGAGGAATATCCCCGAGGCGAGAGCGAGACATGAGAAGAGTCTTGGCATTGGAGAAATCCGCATCGATTGCTCCTCCTTCGTTGGAGTGCCAACGCCAAGATCGCAAATCCGTTCCCCTGCCCCCTTGCGAGGCAATATGCAGCGCCGCAGGCAGGTGGAAAAAGGTCAAATTGAAGCTAGTTGCTTAAGCCAAAGTTGGCCTTCCCATGCTGCAATCGCGCTGACCAAATGCTCATCGCGAGAGGCCAACCGAAAGATGAAACCAGCACGCCTTGTGGTCCTTGGGGTTGCGCTTGCGGCCGGAGGCGGCGCCGCGATGCTCGCGAACAGCTCCTCCGCTCCGCCCCCGCCAGCCGTGGTGCAGGCGCCGGCTGCAACCGATAAGGTGCTCGTAGCGGCAAAAGAGTTGAGTTTCGGGGATGCCATCGGCGCCGATGGCATGCGCTGGCAAGACTGGCCGAAAGACAGTATCCCCGAAGGATTCGTGCGCCAGAGCGCTTCGCCTGGCGCCGCCGAGGAGCTTAGAGGCGCCATTGCGCGCTCCAATTTTGCGCCTGGCGAGCCGCTGCGGCGCGATCGCCTCATTAACGGGCCACATTCCGGCTTTCTCGCAGCGCTCCTTGCGCCCGGCAAGCGCGCCCTCGCAATCAATATCGACACGCAAGGTTCGAGCACGGCTGGCGGGTTTATCCTCCCAAACGACAGGGTCGATGTCATCCACATCGTTAAGGACGAAGGCGCGGCACGCAAAGGCAATGGGAATGATTTTGTCAGCCGGATCATCCTCAAAAACATCCGCGTGCTCGCCATCGGCCAAAACATTCAGGAAAAGAATGGTGAGCGCGTTGTCACAGGAGCCAATGCGACCTTGGAGCTCACGCCGTCCGAGGCCGAGACGCTCATGCTCGCCCAGCGCGTCGGAACTCTGTCCTTGGCCTTGCGCAGCCTCGAGGATGCCAAAGAACCGCGCGCGCAAATCCGCGACAGCAGCCGCGGGCTCCTCGTAGTCCGCAATGGGCTCGCAGTGCAAGAAAGGGCGCGTTGAGCGCAATTTCCCCGCGGCAATCAAGCGGCGCGCGGCCGCCGGAGAACAGAGATGGTTTTGGAAGTGCCGCTCATGAACCGCCTAATATCAGGCCTCGCGCTCGGGGCGCTCGTGAGCATGTGTGCCGTTGCAGCCAGCGTTCCTGCCCGGGCGCAGGAGCAAATCGAAAGCCTATACGGCGGCGCGCCGAGGCGCATTTCGATGGGCGTCGGCAAGGCTGCGATCGTTGATCTACCCGAAGACGCGTCAGAAATCTTTGTCGCTAATCCCAAAATTGCCAATGCCGTCGTGCGCACACCGCGCAAACTCTATCTCATCGGAATGGAAGCAGGGCAGACGAGCGTCTTCGCGCTCGACCGCAAAGGGAACAAGATCGCTGCGCTCGAACTCAGCATCGGACGCGACATTGGCGGGCTGCAGCAGATCCTGCGGGCCGCGATGCCGTCGGCGGCGATTACGGCGCGCACGGTGAATGACACGATCATTCTGACCGGAACGGTAGATTCACCCGAAGAAGCCCAGCGGGCAACAGATATTGCTAATGGATTCGTGCAAAGGCTCTTTGGAGGCGGCGGCCTGCCCGGGGGCCCTCCTTCAGGCCCGGCCGGCGCGGGGCCCTCAAATAACAATGGCCCAGTCGTCAATGCCCTCATAATACGCGGCCGCGCCCAAGTGATGCTGAAGGTCACGATCGCGGAAATCAGCCGCGAAATCGCCAAGCAGCTGGGCCTAACGGCGAGCGCCATTGCCACAAGCTGGGCCACCTTCACCCAATTCAATCCATTCCCGATCAACGGCGTGATCGCCGCAGCCCCTGTCATTGCCCCCGGACTCAACCCCTTAGCGGCCGCGGCACAAAATGGCACGGCAAGTGCGCTCACGGCGCACAACAACAGCAATTCACTAAGCGGCACGTTGCAAGCCTTCGAGCGCTATGGCGTCACGCGTATTCTTGCAGAGCCGACCGTAACGGCGATCTCTGGAGAAGCAGCAAGACTCACCGTCGGCGGCGAGCTGCCGGTTCCTGGCCCTCCGAGCTGCACGAATGGCGGCTTTTGCTCTGTGACGATTCTCTACAAGGACTACGGCGTCTCGTTACGATTTACTCCAGTCGTTCTCGCCGAAGGCCGCATCGAGCTGCACGTCGCAGCAGAGGTCACCGACATCGACAATAACCATACTTCGCAGACGATCAATGGCTTCCCCGTCTATGGATTCTTGACCCGTAAAAATGAGACCACGGTCGAGATTCCGTCCGGGGGATCAATCGCCTCTGCGGGCCTGCTCCAAACGGCTTCACGGCAAGCGATCAACGGCCTTCCCGGTCTCCTCGATTTGCCGATTCTTGGCACTCTGTTCCGCTCCCGTGATTATCAACGCCAGGAAACTGAGCTCCTGATTGTCATAACCCCCTACATCGTCAAACCCGCCGGGCCTCATGAGATTGCCAAGCCAACTGACGGTTTTGCCGACGCAAGCGATCCGCAAGCCTGGTTTCTTGGCCGGATGAATCGGCTTTACGCCTCCCCCGCGAATCCGGAGGCCCTCAAAGACTACAAAGGGCCGGTGGGATTCATTCGCGACTGATACCCGTGAGCGAATAGGAAGGACCTGCATCGAATGCCAGCCATAAAAGATAGCGCCGCATGTCCGCGCCTAAGGGGCGGCCGGGGAAAGCGACTCGCGTCTCTTTGCCTTCCTCTTTCGCTCGCGGCCTGCGGCACCACTGAACGTATGATTGCCTCGCCCTTCCCGATGGAGGACTACCGTGCCCGGCATCCCATCATTTTGGCCGATGGACCGCGCACGCTTGAGATCTTCGTCGATCCGCGCTCTGGCCGCTTCGATCAAAAGAGCGCAGCGAGGCTGGGCGAATTTGCAGAGCTCTACCGGCAATTCGGCCGCGGCCCCATTACGGTTATGCCGCCCGCAGGCCCATCCGGCCCGCCCCCGGTTGTCATGATCCGCAATGCGCTATTGAGGTCAGGCGCACGCGGGCAAATCGTCGTTACGCCTTACCCCGCGGGGCCAAACCCAATCGCCCCAGTCCGTATGAGCTTCTCTGGCCTCAGAGCGGCGGTCGGGGACCGCTGCGGGCAATGGCCGCGCGATCTCGCTCTTGGCAGTGGCGCCGGGGAGGACTGGAGCAACAAACCCTATTGGAATTTCGGCTGCGCATACCAGACGGCCTTCGCGGCCCAGGTTGCCGATCCCCGCGATCTTGTTTCGCCGCAAGCCGAAACCCCAGCCGATACGGAAATTCGCACGGGCGCCATCGAAAGTCTCCGCCGTGCTATGGGTCACAACAGCAAAGATCCGGGCGAAAATTGGAGGCCGCCAAGCTCTGCGATCAGCGATATCGGAGGGTACTAATGAAGCCCGACTCCGTCATCGCCCGTCCGCCGATGGCTCCCGTCCCGCGCATCACAGCGGAGGCATTTTGCGAATCAGCGCAGACAGCGCGCGCCATCGAAGCGGCCGCGAGAGACCGCCGGATGGAACGAGCGCATGTCAGCGTCCATATGGGGGGGCTGGCCGCCGCTCTCGAAGCATTCTGCGATACCCCAACACCCAATCTCATCATCATTGAGAGCGGCGCCAGCCGCCAAGAACTGATTGTTCAACTAGAAAAACTGGCCGAGCTTTGCGATTCGGATACAAAGGTCGTCATCGCCGGAGAGATGAACGATATACTTCTTTACCGCGAGCTCATTGCCCGCGGCGTCAGCGAATATCTTGTCACCCCATTTGGCCCTCTCGATTTCCTCGCGGCGGTTTCCGGCCTTTATTCCGGGGAGCATTCAACGATTGGCAAGATCATTGCCGTGACCGGCGCGAAAGGGGGGACGGGCGCCTCCACGATTGCCCACAACACGGCTCACTTCATCGCACATGACTTTGACACCCACACTGCGATTGCCGACTTGGACCTTGGATTTGGCACGGCCGGGCTCGATTATAACAAAGACCCTCTGCAAGGTGTCGCCGAGGCCGTCTTCGCGCCGGACAGAATTGACGAAAACCTGGTTGACCGCCTCTTAACGAAATGCGCCGGAAAGCTCAGTCTCCTTCCTGCTCCCGCAACCCTCGAGCGCACCTATGATTTTACAGAGGCGGCATTCGATCCCTTAATCGATATTTTGCGGACAACAACTCCTTGCGTTCTCCTTGACATTCCGCATGGCTGGTGTGCTTGGTCGAGACGGCTGCTTGTCAACGCCGATGCAGTTGCAATAGTCGCCGAGCCGGATCTTGCGAACCTGCGCAATGTCAAGAACATGTTCGATGTGCTGCGTTCAGCGCGCGTCAATGACGCACAGCCGCTTCTGATCATGAACCGCACAGGCGTCCCCAAGCGCCCTGAAATCAGCGTCGGCGACTTCGCAAAAGCTGCCGGAGTCACGCCTGCCGCGGTCATACCCTTCGAGCCAAAACTCTTTGGTGCGGCGGCAAACAATGGTGAGATGATCGCAGAACTTGAGCCGCGGGGGAAAACCGCAGAGTTGTTGAAGGAAATCGCACAAAAGCTAAGTGGATCGAATAATCTGCGGAAAGCAAAACGCAACCTTCTCGATCCATTGATAGGCCGGTTACGAGGCATGAAGGCATCTTAGGCAGCGGCGCAAGAGGTGTTCCGCAGCAGCAATTTGATCCGGGATTTTCCATGGTGCGGCCACTCTGCCGATTGATGCGGAAACCCGCATAAGCTTGATAAGGTTTCGAAATGTTCGGCAAGCGTTCAGCCCTGGAGAGGCGCGACAAGATCAATCCTCCGCCCGCACCGGACAGCGGGCCTAAGCCCGGCGGCGCGAGCCCCGCCGTGCAAAGCGCTCCTCGGTTACGCCAGCAGCTCCCGGAACCGCAACGCTCCGAAGATTACTACATCACGAAGAGTATGATCTTTGGAGCTCTGGTCGAAGCAATAGATCTCTCGCAGCTGTCGCGCCTCGATGCCGAAAATGCGCGCGAAGAGATCCGCGAGATTGTGCAAGAGATCATCGCGATCAAAAGCGTCGCGATGTCGATCCCGGAGCAGCAGGATCTGATCGAGGATATTTGCAATGACGTCCTCGGCTACGGGCCTCTCGAGCCTCTTCTCGGCCGCGACGATATTGCGGACATTATGGTAAATGGAGCGTCGCAGACCTACATCGAGGTCAGCGGAAAGATCCAATTAACTAATGTTCGCTTCCGCGATAATGCGCAGCTCATGAACATTTGCCAGCGCATCGTGAGCCAGGTAGGGCGCCGGGTGGATGAAGCCTCGCCGATCTGTGATGCCAGACTTGCCGATGGATCGCGCGTCAATGTTATCGCGCCGCCGCTTGCCATCGATGGGCCGGCTCTCACAATCCGCAAATTCCGCAAAGATAAGCTAACTCTCGATGAATTGATGCGCTTCGGCACGATTTCACCCGAAGGCGGAGAGATTCTGAAGATTATTGGCCGCGTCCGCTGCAATGTATTGATTTCCGGCGGGACGGGTTCAGGAAAGACCACTCTTCTCAATTGCCTGACCAATTATATCGATGCCGATGAGCGGATCATCACCTGCGAAGATGCCGCCGAGCTGCAATTGCAACAGCCTCACGTTGTCCGGCTTGAAACGCGTCCGCCAAATCTCGAAGGAAATGGCGCCATCACAATGCGCGATCTCGTTAGAAATTGCCTGCGCATGCGCCCGGAACGGATCATCGTCGGCGAGGTGCGCGGGCCGGAAGCGTTCGATCTCCTGCAGGCCATGAACACCGGCCACGACGGCTCGATGGGTACTCTGCATGCAAACTCGCCCCGCGAAGCAATCAGCCGTCTCGAATCGATGGTCACGATGGGCGGATTCGCGCTGCCTGCGAAAACCATCCGTGAAATGATTGTTACCTCTATTGATGTCATCATCCAAGCGGCGAGGCTTCGTGATGGTTCGCGCCGCATTACCCACATTACAGAGGTCATTGGCTTCGAGGGAGATGTCATAACGACCCAGGACATCATGGTTTATGAGGTCACTGGAGAAGATGCATCCGGACGCCTAAAAGGCCGCCACCGCTCGACCGGCATCGGACGGCCGCGCTTTTGGGAAAGAGCGCGGTACTACGGCGAGGAAGTGCGGCTCGCAAAAGCCATCGACACTGCCGAGCTTTCGGCTTCGCAATGAGTACAAGGCGGGAGTGCCCGGGATGGAGATTAACACGCACACCTTGATGCTTATTGCGCTCGCCATGGCGGCCTCCGGCGGGTTTGTCCACGTCCTTATCTCTCCTTATCTCTCGGGTGAGGCGAAGGCTCAAAGGCGCCAATCCGCCATTCAGGCCGCATCTTCCAAGCGGAGCTCAGAACGTATTGGCGATGCTGCGGCGCGCCGTAAGCAAGTGGCTGAAAGCCTCAAAGAAATCGAAGCCCGCGGCAAGCGCAAACATCTTTCCCTAGAGGCAAGAATAGCTCAAGCCGGTCTTGCCTGGAGCCGGACCAGCTTCGTGGCAGCGTCAGCCCTGTCTGCGGGATTGTGTACCGGGCTTGTGTGGCTCGCCGGAGGTACTCTCTTTATTGCGATGGGGGCCATCGCCGTGGGCGGTGTTGGAATTCCATTGTGGACTTTAAACCTTCTCCGAAAACGGCGTCTCGCGAAATTTTTGAATGAATTCCCCAATGCCATTGATGTGATCATCCGGGGCGTGAAAGCAGGCCTGCCTCTTGGCGACTGCTTGCGGGTCATTGCCAACGAATCGGAGGAGCCGGTGCGCAGTGAATTCCGTCAGGCGATCGAGGCCCAGGCAATGGGACTTTCCACCAGTGAGGCAGTCGAGCGGATTGGCGAACGTGTCCCTGTTCCCGAGGCGCGCTTCTTTGCGATCGTTATTAGCATTCAGCAAAGGGCCGGCGGTAATCTCGCGGAGGCACTCGGGAATCTCTCTGCCGTTCTGCGGGACCGCAAGAAAATAAAAGGCAAGATCAAAGCAATGTCGAGCGAGTCCAAAGCTTCGGCTTACATCATCGGCAGCCTTCCCTTCCTCGTCAGCGGGGCCGTTTACCTGACAAGCCCAAAGTATATGGAACTCCTATGGATCACCGATACCGGCAAGCTCGTCATGGGCGGCTGCGCCGTGTGGATGGGAATTGGAGTTTTCGTCATGAAGAGCATGATCAATTTCGACATCTAGCCGTCACTCAACAGCGCCCCGGCCTCTAGAGCCCGGGCGCCTGCCGCAAAGCCGCATGATCGAACTCATCCAAAGCAAGCTGACCAACCCGCAATTTCTTCTAAGCGCTCTGGTTGCCATCGCGGCGGCTGCAACCATCTTAACCGTCGCGATGCCCCTCCTTGAGCGCGACACTCTTGCTGAGCGGATGAAAGCGGTTGCGCTCGAGCGGGAGCGCATCCGGGCACGAGAGCGTGAGCGCCTTGTTGCAGAGAAGGGCAAACGCACTCTCCGCCAAGAGCCCAAGGCTTACATGAAGAATATCGTCGAGCGCTTCAGCCTCTCGAAATGGCTCGGGACCGGCCAGGCGAAAGCGAAAATGGCAATGGCAGGTTTCCGCGGCCCGCAAGCAGAAGTCGCCTTCCTCTTCTTCCGCCTCGTCACCCCGAGTCTATGTTTCATCATCTCGACGCTCTACGTTTTCGCAATTCTAAATCTCGCACTAACCGCACCGTTGAAGGCTGGGATCGTGATATTCTCTACCTATCTCGGCCTTAAGGCCCCGGAGATCTACATCAGCAATACCATTAGTAAGCGCCAGCTGTCGATCCGCCGCGCATTTCCCGACGCTCTCGACCTTTTGCTGATTTGCGTCGAGTCAGGAATGTCGGTTGAGCATGCCTTCGCTAAAGTGGCGCAAGAGATCGGAACCCAATCGATTCCGCTGGCCGAGGAGTTGACCCTGACGACTGCCGAACTGTCCTTTCTTCCAGACCGGCGTGCAGCCTATGAGAATCTGAGCCTCAGAACAGGGGTTGAAGCGGTAAAGAATATTGTGACCGTGCTTATTCAGGCCGAGCGCCATGGGACGCCGCTAGGCGCGGCTTTGCGCACCGTTGCTCAAGAAAGCCGCGGCGCGCGAATGATGCTTGCCGAAAAAAAAGCGGCAGCCCTTCCGCCAAAGCTCACCGTGCCAATGATCTTGTTTTTCTTGCCTGTACTTTTTGCGGTTATTTTGACGCCGGCAATCATTCAGGTCAGCCGGACAGTTCACTGAATAGCGGGTTGCCGCGAGGCCTGCTGCAAAGCTGCCTCCCGGCCTCACCTCACATGCCATGCGGGCGCCCGGCGAGCGTAACCAGGAGCTTGCCATCCCCGAAGAGGCGCTTCGCAACGCGCTTAGCATCATCCAGAGTCACTGCCGCAATCAGCCGGTTTCGGTCATCGAGATATTCGACGCCGAAACCATCGGCTTGCAAATTTGCAAGCTGGCCTGCGATTTTGGTCGATGTGTCGAAGCGCAGCGCATAGGACCCAATCAAATATTTCTTCGCTTGCTCGAGCTCACCCTCTGTTGGCCCCAGCTCAGATAAGCTTAAGATTTCTTTTTCTACGACTTCTATCGACTCGGCGGCGCGCTCGTTCTTCGTCGATGTCGAGCCAGCAAACATTGCCGCATGATCGTGCGTCACGAGCTGCGAGTGAATTGAATAGGCAAGCCCGCGCTTTTCGCGCACTTCGCGAAACAGGCGGGCAGTAAAAATGCCGCCACCCAGTATATGATTAACGACAGTCGCAGCGATAAAATCCGGGTCCTTGCGCGCGATCCCTTGCCGTCCGAAGCGAATCGCCGACTGCGGCACATCGATTGGCACCACATGGCGCAGCCCAACGCCCGAAAATCCGGCGGGCGGAACCTGGTTTGGGCCCGGCTCCTCCCTCAGTTCGCCAAATACCTGATCAAGATGTCCGGACAGAGCTGCCGCATCGATCGCGCCAACGGCAGCGATCTTCAAATTGCCGCGTGCGAACATTTCCGCGCGAAGGCCCATAAGATCGTCGCGGCCCAATGCCTGGAGCGTCGAAAGGCCGCCGCGCACCGGGCGGCCGTAAGGGTGATCCGGATAGGCGAGCGCTCGAAAATCCCGCCCGGCGACGAAATCTGGGTCGTTCGCTTCCCGGCGCAAATTTGCTGCAATCTGATTGCGTACGCGCTCGAACGGCTCAGGATCGAGGTGTGCCTCGATCACGGCAAGCCTAAGCAGCTCGAAGGCCCGGCTTGCATGGCGCGCCAACGTCTGCATACGGCCGGTCAGAATATCGCGGTCAGCCGAAAACGATATCTCGATCGCATCCTCTTCGAGGGCCCGGTGGAAGGCTTCTGAATCGTAAGGCCCGGCTCCTTCATCGAGAAGGCCAGCAAGGAGAGCGGCAGCGCCGGCTTTCCCCGGCGGATCTTGCGCCGCGCCGCCCTTGAAATTGAATTCAACGGCAATCAGCGGAACGGAGTAATCTTCAACAAGCCAAGCCTCGATCCCGCCTTTGGAGCGAACCTTTTGAACAGAGGCGGCGCGGGACGGGGATTCAGCTATGGTTTGCGCGCTCATACGATTTTCCAAAACTCAAAAGATCCGGCCCGCTCCCGGGTGCATCACACTGCGAGGGCGTGCCCGCCCGGGCTCACGTTCGAGCTGCCTCGTTTGGCGGGCAACAGGAATCCAGTAACGCCTCGCCTCCTATCGAGCCAGCGCGCTGCCTCATGGACCGCCTCCGGCGTCACCGCTTCGATGCGCTGAGGCCAGCTTATGACATCCTCAACCGAAAGGCCGATTGCCAGCGAAGCGCCATACCAGCGCGCCAGAGCGGCCTGGTTATCCTGAGCATAGATCGCATCGGCGATCAGACGGGTTTTGGCGCGCTTGAAATCCTCCTCTGCAAAGCCTTCGGCGGCAACGCGAGTGATGACCTCGCAGGCTGCTGCCTCCACCGCTTCAAGTGACACCCCTGGAGCTGGCACGGCATAGATGTAAAAGCGCGTGTCGTCGAGCGCCGTGCCTTGGTAATGTGCTCCGGCGGACACAGCGATTTTGAGCTCCATCACCAGCCTGCGAAACAGGAGGCCCGTCTGACCGCCGCCGGTGAGATGGGCCAGAACCTCAAGCGCCTCGGCCTCGCCAGGTCTTGCCGATTTGTAAGAAGGCACCAGGAAGACAGTTTGCTGAACCGGCTGCTCGACCTTTTCGTCGGCAAGTGTCACGAGACGGTGCGCGCGTGGCTCAGGCTCTCGCGGGCGAAAGCGCTCTGGCCGCGTGCCGCGCGCAGAGATGGGGCCATAATATTGTTGCGCGAGAGTTATGACCTTCCCTGGCTCGACATCTCCGGCGACGACAAGAATTGCATTCTCAGGCGTATAAAAGCGCTCATAATAAGCGAGCGCATCGTCACCGGTAAGGCCTTCAATTTCATGCTTCCAGCCAATAATCGGCCGCCCATAAGGATGCTGGCTGAAGAGCACCGCTTGAACCGCTTCGCTGAGCTGCTCCGAAGGGTCGGTATCGGTGCGCATCCGGCGTTCTTCGAGCACAACATCGCGCTCCGGCAAGACGGCCTCGCCGGTAAGCACGAGGTTCATCATGCGGTCGGATTCATACTCCATGCACACCGGAAGGTGCTCCTTAGCGGCGCGCTGGAAATAGGCGGTGTAGTCATGCGAGGTGAAGGCGTTTTCCTGCCCGCCAAGACTTGCGATGAGCTCTGAGAATTCGCCTTGCGGATGGTTCTTCGTGCCCTTGAACATAAGATGCTCAAGGAAATGCGCGATGCCCGATTTGCCTAGCGGGTCCTCTCCAGCTCCATTGCGATACCACACCATATGGGTGACGACCGCAGCGCGATGATCCTCGATCACCACAATATCGATGCCGTTTGCGAGAGTTGCTTGCGTAACCGGCGGCCCCGGCAAGCGGTCTTGCATCTGCTCACCGGGGCTACGGTCAGCGCCGTTGCGGCGGGCAGGTACTGCCTGTGCAATTGCCATGTAATCCACTGCCTTTTGCCATGTAATCCACTGCCTTAGAGAGGGCCACGCTAGCGCATCTAGCGGCGCGCTCTGGCACCGGCCGCGGCGGCCTTACAACAACATATAGGACGGCATTTGGTGAAACGGCAATGGCCCGCGAGACGCCGTGTACCGCCTGGAGCCGCAGGAAGAATTGCTAGGAGCCGGCTAGTCTGCCGCCGAGTCCTTATGGCGCTGGGAGCGGATATAGGCTCCGGCGTCGGCAGGATCTGGTTGTTCTTTCGGCGGCTCCATCGCCGCCTTGGCCGCGGCGGTCGCTTGCCGGTATCCGGGCGGCGGCTCGGTTAAATATTTCCTCGGCGGCTCGGGGCCTGGCTGGACCGTATCGGAATGAAGGCCCGTGACAATGGACTTCAGCGCGTTCCAAGGCGCATAGAGACAGATCGGGGTGCCCGCATTCGCCTGGCATTCGTCCGGCGGACCATCCGACGGCAGCTGGCCCTTGTGCTCTTCAAGCTCCCGCTGCGACATCTCCACCCTGGTGTTCGGCGTAATTTGCGGCGCGGGCGTTTTGGATGCGAGAGCGGCCCGCCGCTGTGCGGCCACGTCGGGATCTTTTGGCCAGGAGGAATCTCGCTTCGCTTCTTTCGGCGGCGGCAAATCGAAGCGGGGCGGCACGACAAGGGGCGGCCGCGCCCGGTAGTCGATGCCGTCTGAATCCTTATCGAACTGCATGCCGAAAAAGCCAAGCATCGAATTGAGCGGATTGGTGTCCTCGAAGGCGCGCCCGGGCAGTGGGTAGAGGAGCGCGCTCCCTGCGGCGATGGCGGACAGGAGAACTCCGAGCCCAGACCCGCGCCTGAACTCCCAGTCGAACTTGATGCCGAGCGATCTCATCTTTTCGAACATGCCTGCGCACCCGCGGAGCCGGTGTAATCCGCCGCGCCCGCTATTTTCTCCAGGTTCAAGGCATTTTCTGGGCAGCGATTCCTCATTCTCCAGGCGCTCGCCCGGCCTCGGGCTCGGTCTTCGAAGCTGACAAAGAATCGTAAATTAAGACCAAAACACCCCCCACGATCGCGGCATCGGCGAGGTTAAAGACGTACCAGGAAAAGGAGCCCGCGTGGAAATGGTAGAAATCCGCGACATAGCCATAGGCGAAGCGGTCGCAGGCGTTACCGAGCGCCCCGCCCACGATGAGCCCCAGGGCCAAGGCTGCACTCTTCGTTTTTGCGCGCCAAAGCCAGACGCCTAAGAAGGCAGACGCGGCAAGCGTGAAGGCAAGGAGCCCAAGCTTCTGCCCCTCTGTCTCAGCGCGCAATAGAGAGTAAGAGATTCCGGGGTTCTTGGCAAAGACGAGGTCGAGGAAGGGCGTTAGCGGGACGGGCTGGCGCACCTCGATTCCGTAGACATATATGAGCCACAGCTTATTGGCCTGATCGATGAGGAGTGTGACGGCTGCGGCTAAAAGGCCGAGGCCCCGCGGAGTCATGGCCAGAGGCCCAAGGCGCGCCATTCGCGCAAGGCGTCCGCATCGCGGGGGCTCACATCGGGGAACTCGGGATCGCTCCCGACAAGAGGCGAAATTTTCCAGGATCTCGCGCACTTCCCGCCCTTGGCGCGCGCAGCCAAGACGGCAACGCCCGGAACCTCGTTAAGCCGGAAGGCGTCCTGCGGCCCCTCCCCGGCCTCAAGGACAATATCTGAGGTGATGCAGACCTCGGCGAAATCGATCGACTCGACCGTTGCGTGAAGAGTCGCATCGGCGATGAAAACCCTTGGCGCAGCTTCGAGCGAGGAGCCGATCCGCTTTTGCCCCCGCTCAATCTCGAGCGCGCCGGTGACCACCGAGCGCACGCGCCAGATCTTTTCCCACTTCGCGGCAAGCTCATCATTGCGCCAGAAGGCCGGAATGAGGGGGAATTCCTTGAGATGGATTGAGAGGGAGCCGGGATAGCGCAAAAGCCAGGCCTCCTCGCAGGTAAAGGCAAGCACCGGCGCGAGCCAAAGGGTGACGGAGCGGAAGATGCGCTCGATCGCTTCCAGAGCAGCGCGCCGCTTCAGGCTCGAAGGCGCCTCGCAATAGAGCGTATCCTTGCGGATATCGAAATAGAAGGCCGAAAGATCCGTATTGAGAAATGAAGTGAGGCGGGCGACAACGCGCTTGTAATCAAACTGCGCATAAGATTCGCGGATCTCCGCATCGAGCTCATAAAGGCGGTGGAGCATGAGCCGTTCAAGCTCCGGCATGCACTCGTAGCCAACGGTGTTCGCCTCCTCGTAATGGGCAAGCGAGCCGAGCATCCAGCGAATCGTGTTGCGCAACTTTCTATAAGTTTCGACAAATGTTTTGAGGATCTCCGGCCCGATGCGCACATCGTCGGAATAGTCCGAGGCCGCCACCCAGAGCCGCAAGATATCGGCGCCAGAGTCTTTGATCACGGCTTGCGGCGCCACGACATTGCGGAGCGATTTTGACATCTTTTGGCCCTTCTCGTCGAGACAGAAGCCATGGGTCAGAACGAGGTCGAATGGTGCGTGGCCGCGCGTGCCGCAGGATTCAAGAAGCGAGGACTGGAACCAGCCGCGATGCTGATCGGAGCCCTCTAGATACATGATTTCGTCCTCGCCGCCGTCGCGGATGCGGCGGATTCCTCGAAATACAGGAAAATGCTTTGGATCTTCCAATGTGAACGCGTGGGTCGAGCCCGAATCGAACCAAACATCGAGGACGTCATCGATCTTCTCGTAATTTGCGGGGTCATGCTCTGGCCACAAAAAGCGACCGGCCGCGCCTTCGGCAAACCAGGCATCCGCGCCTTCATTTTCGAAAGCCTCAGCGATGCGCTTATTGACCTTGTGGTCAACAAGAATATCGCCCGTTTCCTTATCGACGAAGATCGTAATCGGCACGCCCCAGGCGCGCTGGCGCGAGACGACCCAATCGGGGCGGTTTGCGACCATGCCGCCAATCCGGTTCTCTCCCGAGGCAGGGTACCATTTGGTCTTGCCGATTTCGGCAAGCGCGATTTCGCGCAGGGTGAGGCCGCGTGCCAGCTTCTCCTCATCCTGACGAGCGTGCGCAGCACGCGTCTCGAAGGACCGGCTGCTCCCGCCCTTCAAGGCGGCGCCTCGCGCCTCCCCAGGACGAGAGCCTCTGGCGATGGGCTTATCGAGCGCGATAAACCATTGCGGCGTATTGCGGAAGATCACCGGCTTCTTCGAGCGCCAGGAGTGCGGATATTGGTGCTTGAGTTTTCCGCGCGCGAGCAGACGGCCGGCATTCAGGAGTGCCTTGATCACCGCCTCATTGGCATCGCCCTTATTGCCTTGATCGTCAATCACGCGGCGGCCTTCGAAGCCCGGCGCATCGCGCGTGAAAGAGCCATCCGCATCGACGGTATAAGGAATGCGCGTCTCAATGCCTTGTGCTTCGAGCATGGCCTTGTTGGCCATCCAAATGTCGAAGTCGTCGCGCCCGTGGCTTGGCGCGGTATGGACAAATCCGGTGCCGGCCTCCTCGGTGACGTGCTCGCCATCGAGGACGGGCACCAGGAAATCGTACCCGGGGATGGCTCCCGCAAGCGGATGGCGCGCTGTCAATCCAGCGATCTCATTCGCAGAAATACTGCGCAATCGCGCGAAATGGGGAGCTTTGGCGGCTTCGAACACGCTTTCAGCGAGCGCATCGGCGAGAATGTAGCGGTGCGCTCCCGCTCCGTGCCCTGAAGTGTAGAGGCCATACGAGATCTTTGAGGAAAAACTCACCGCGCGGTTCGCGGGAATGGTCCAGGGCGTCGTCGTCCAGATGACAAGCGAGGCATCGCCGAGTGCCTCGCTGGCAGCGATCAGCGGAAAAGCCACATAAATCGAATCGCTGACATAGTCCTCATATTCGACCTCGGCCTCGGCGAGCGCGGTCTTCTCGACCACGCTCCACATCACGGGCTTTGAGCCGCGGTAGAGCAGGCCGTTTTCCGCGAACTTCATGAGCTCGCGGGCGATCTGCGCCTCTGCGGCAAAGCTCATCGTAAGATACGGATGCTTCCAATCGCCAACCACGCCAAGGCGCTGGAACTCCTCTGATTGCACGCCAACCCAGTGCTCGGCGAAGGCGCGGCACTCGCGGCGGAACTCATTGATGGGCACTTCGTCCTTGTTGCGGCCCTTGGCCCGGTAGGTCTCCTCAACTTTCCATTCAATCGGCAGCCCGTGGCAGTCCCATCCCGGCACATAATTTGAATCCTTGCCGAGCATGCGCTGCGAGCGCGCCACCAAATCCTTGAGAATCTTATTCAGCGCATGACCGGTATGGATATTGCCATTGGCATAAGGCGGCCCATCGTGAAGAACGAATTTGGGCTTGCCTCGCCCCGCCTCAACAATCCGCTCGTAAAGCCCAATCTCCTGCCATCGCTTAAGAAGCTCGGGCTCTCTTTGCGGGAGCGAGGCGCGCATCGGAAATTCCGTGCGCGGCAGGAACAGGGTTTTCGAGTAGTCCGCCCCTTTTGCCGCGGCAGGTTGGCCGGGGCCTTTTTTAGTCGCCTTTTTGTCCGTGCTCATGGGGCCTGCCGCCGTCCTGCGAATGTCTGCCGTTAAGAATTGAACGCCATTCCCGGCCAGGCCAAGAGCGATCCTCAGGCCCAGTCCGGGCTCGCAATTCGAAGAAAATCGGGGGCTCCGGCCATGCGCCGTCTTCTAGCAACGGAACGGGCAAGGATAAAGTGGCTCGCGCGGCGCAGCCTCGAGCGTCACTGGGGATGCCGAATCGGGAGGACGCGAGCCTCATCCTGAGGAGCGCGCGCCCTGCGCCCGTCTCGAAGGGTGGGCGCTCGTGCCGGCAGAGCCGGTGCCATAGCCATCCGCTTGCAACGGGCGTTCTCGCGAACTGCCCTATGGCATCCTTGACAGAATCGGCCGGCTCGCCAAACTCCCAGCCGCAAGATGAACGGCGCGGTCCGGCATTGACCGGGCGGCCAAATGCGCGGCCCTCGCGCTTGTCAGCCCGCAGCAGATTGGCCATGCCCGTACGCCGCCTCGATCCCCTTCTCATCGACCGCATCGCGGCGGGCGAGGTCATCGAGCGGCCTGCAGCGGTGGTCAAAGAGCTCATCGAGAATGCGCTCGATGCCGGCGCGCGCCGCATCGATGCCGCGATCGAACTCGGCGGCCGCAAGCTCATCCGCGTCATCGACGACGGCAGCGGCATACCCCCGGAGGACCTCGAGCTCGCGATCGAGCGGCATGCGACCTCAAAGCTCCCCTCGGGCGATCTGTCGCGGATCGCCACGCTCGGCTTTCGCGGCGAGGCCTTGCCCTCGATCGGCTCTGTTGCGGCGCTTGAGATCTCCTCCCGTGCCGGGGGCGTGCCGCACGGTTTTAAAATCCGCGTCGATCAGGGCAGGAAACAGGCCCTTGCCCCCTGCCCGCACCCGCAAGGGACCACGGTCGAGGTGCGCGGCCTCTTTGCCGCCACGCCCGCACGGCTCAAATTCTTGAAAAGCGATCGCGCCGAGGCGCGGGCCTGCGCCGATGCCGTGCAGCGCCTCGCGATGGCTAATCCGCATGTGCGCTTTTCGTTTACAAGCAGCGAGACGGCAATTTTCGATTACCGGCCCCAGAGCAATGAAAACCCGTTGCTCGCGCGCACCGCCGACGTTTTGGGCCAAGAGTTCCGCGCCAATGCGCTCCCCATCGAGGCACAGCGCGAAGGCTTTGGGCTTAGCGGCTTTGCGGGGCTCCCGACCTGGCACAAGCCCAATGCAGCGGCGCAATATCTCTTTGTCAACGGCAGGCCGGTGCGCGACAAGCTGTTGGCGGGCGCCGTGCGCGCGGCCTATTTGGATTATGTGCCGCCGGGGCGCCATCCGGCACTCGTTCTTTTCCTCATCTGCGACGCAAGCGAGGTCGATGTTAATGTTCATCCGGCAAAAGCCGAGGTGCGCTTTCGCGATTCGGGCCTCGTGCGCAAACTTGTCATCGGCGCGCTGAAACAACGCCTGCAGGAGGCGCGCCACCTCGCCACTCCCTCCCATGGACAAGGGGCAATCGGCCAGCTTGCGCGCGAGATATGTGGCGGCGGACAGGCCTCGCTCAACCCAAGGGCGGATTGGGACTGGCGGGCCTCTCCGTCTCATTCAGGGGTTTTTGAAAGCACCGCCGGTTATGATGCGCCGCTCTTGGCGGCCGCGCCCGCCGCCAATATCGCCCAAGAGGCACCGCCCGCACCCGCGCAGATCGATGCGCCGCTCGGCGCCGCGCGAGCGCAGGTGCACGAAACCTACATCATTGCCCAGACCCGCGACGGGATCGCCATCGTAGATCAGCACGCGGCCCATGAGCGGCTCGTCTATGAGCGCCTCAAGGCCGCGCGCGCGGGCGGGGCCATTCCGAGCCAAGCGCTGCTCATTCCAGCGGTGGTCGAGCTCGGAGGCGCCGATGCCGAGCGCGTCCAGGATGCGGCGGGGCTTTTTGCGCAATTTGGTCTCCTCACCGAGCCCTTCGGGCCGGGCGCGGTCGCCGTCTATGAGATACCCGCTGCTCTGAAATATGCCGACGTTCCGCAGCTGATCCGCGACCTTGCAGCCGCACTGCGCGAGGACGACTGTGCCACGGACCCGATCGAGAAGCGCCTCTCCCTTGTGCTCGCAACCATGGCTTGCCACGGCTCGGTGCGCTCGGGCCGCCGGCTTTCCGGCGAGGAGATGAACGCGCTCTTGCGCGAGATGGAAAAGACGCCGGGCTCGGGCCAGTGCAACCACGGCCGGCCGACGTATATCGAGCTCAAGCTTGCCGACATTGAGAGGCTCTTCGGGCGCAGATAGCGGGCTCATGTGCAGGAGTCCCTCAGCCTGAGCGGGAACCGGCAACCTCTTGCGCTGTTATCCTGCCAGCCGGGGTGCAGCAAAGGGGGCTCGGGGCAGCAATGGTGGCCAGCAAGCACTCCTCCACACATCCGGTTGCCGCCCGCCGGGCTCTTCCCGGCGGCGCACCGAATGGCAGCCCTTGCGGAAACCTCGGCATCGCCGCCGCGGAGCGCGCCGGGTCGAGCAGTCCCTTCCTTAGGATGTTCTCAAAGATGCCGCCGCGGGCCTTAAGGCGGGGATTCACATGAGCAAAGTCGTTTACGAAGTCGTCGAGCATGAGGGCGGCTGGGCCTACCGGGTTGGGGACGTCTATTCTGAAACCTTCCCGACCCATGAGGTGGCGCGAGAGGCGGCCGAACGCGCCGCGCGCGAGCAAGAGCTTCCGGGCGAAACGACCGATATCTCTTACGAAGACAAAGAGGGCCGCTGGCACGAGGAGGAGGCCCGTGGCAGCGACCGGCCCGAGACCGAGGTCGAGGGGTGAGGCCGGCGGCTACGCGCCTTGCGGCGGTGAATCCTCGTCCTGAGGAGGCGCGAAGCGCCGTCTCGGAGCGCCCGCGTCGAGATGCGGGCCGCAAAACGCCCGCTCCTCAAGTGAGGGCGCGAGAGCTCCGCGGCAACTTCGCGCTTAGACTTAATCACCACGGAAAAAACGAGCCGCCGGGATAATACCACGGCGAATAGACCGCGGGCGGGCGCCTATAGGCGCGCTCATATCGCTCATAAGGCGAGCGCTCGTAGCGAGCCTCGGGAGCATGATGGCGAATCTTGATGCCGCCTTGCGGCTCACCGCTCATTAAGATCACAAATTCCGTCTCCTTGCCAGTCTCGGCGCTGAGCCCTTCGTCCGAAACAATCAACGATGATCCAGGCGAGATAACTTCCGAGATGCGGTCAGCGATCTCCCGAGGAATTTCGATGCGGTCGAGCGCCGCTTTGGCAGCAGTTGCGTCCCCGGGAGGGCCGGCACGGTGGCCGTCCCCATGGCGATTGCCCTCGAAGGCAGGTTGAGCCGCAGCCGGAGCCGGCATGGAAACGGCACTCCACTTAAGGCTTTTGCCGTCATCGGTGTAACTGACCGCCGTATAGACATGGGTGCCGATGGGATTGTCCGCGCCGCGGATCGTCACCGGGATCTCGAGCACAGGCTGAAATGCCTGCCGGACGTAGAGGCGCTGCGTTTTCCGGCTAATGAAGACGGAGACCGGCGCTGTGAGACGCTCGATGTCCTCTGACGCCCTCAAGGCTGCAGTTTTCTCGGCCTCCGCCGCCTTTGCCTCTTCGCGGGCGCGGGCAGCCGCCTCCGATTGGAGGGCAGCTTCCAGCTTAGTTGCGTCGAGCTGTCTCTCTGCCTCGGCGAGCGTTGCAAGAGCCGCGGCTTTTGCGTCCTGGGCCCGCGCACCGGCCGGCTGCCATTTTGCGGCCTCAACGGCCCCCTCGGCAGCCCTGACCTGGGCTTCCGCGCGAGCTTTCGCGATCTCCGCCGTCCGCACCAGCCGGAGCGCCTCCATCGTCAACCGGGCCGCCATGGACCTCGCCGACTCCGCCTTCCGCGCCGCAGCCTTCGCTTCTGCCATTTTTGCCTGCGCGGCCGATTTCAACAGCATCGCAGGCTCTGGCTGGCTGGAAAGTATGGGCGCGTCGGCTCCTAGCGCCGGTGCTTCCGGCACTGGTGCCTCAGCGTTTGCGCGCGCAATGTCCCAATACGCGCTGAGTTCCTTGAGCGCAATATCGGCACGGACGGGCTTTGGCTGGAAGAGAACTGGATGATCAATTTGGACCGGGCGAATGTCGGTTCGAGACACGATGACCCGCATGCCGGGGCGCGTCATCTCGTAAAGGCGCTCGGCAAACTCATGGGGCATCCGGATGCAGCCGTGCGAGGCCGGATGTCCGGGGAGCACTCCCGCATGAAGCGCAAGGCCTGACCAGGTGATGCGCTGCATGAACGGCATTTCGGCGTCGTCATAAAGATTGGAGCGGTGCTCTTCTTCCTTTTGCAGGACGCTGAAAATTCCGGCGGGCGTCTCATAGCCGGGCTGGCCGCTGGAGACCGGCGCACGCAAGATCCAGCCATTGGCATCATAAATTGTGATCCGCTGATCGCCGAGCGAGACGATGGCCATGAGCGGCGTGCCGATAGGGCGGTTTTCAACCGCCTCAATGCGCGTTGTCCCATGATGGCGCACGGCATCGGCCGGCTGCACGCTGCCCGCTTCGAGGAGCGCCGCAGCCGCCATGATGTACATAGTGCGCCGCCGCATGGCCGGCATGACCGGGCTCCCCGCTCAAAAGCAAAAACGAACTATAAGAACCAATACAGCAAAGATATGTTCCCGCGGTCAGTTCCGTCCGCCATCGAGCTGACCATGCAATGACTTGGGCAATGTGCACAATGCCAGGGCCCTTTTTCGTTTGGCCGCAAATCGATTGCCACTTGTTTGCCCTTGCGACTCTCGCGACCTTACTTTAATTTGTGATAATTATTTTTTATTGGAATGTGGATTTATCGCCTGACTGAACTCGGTGGGTCCAAAGGCTGTCACAATCCGGGAACTTTCGGAGGATGTAGGCACGCGTAGATCGAGCGTCAAATGGCCGAATTGCGCTTTGATGATGTCGTTCGCAGCGAGCGCTATTTTACCGCAACTCTGCTCCCCCTATTGCTCTTCCATGACAATCTGACCGGCATCCGGCGTTTCGTCGAGCTCGTTGATAATAAGGCCAAGACGGAATGCGACTCAGCTGGCCAGGCGCACGACAAGCGCACGCCAGATTATGATGGCTTCAAAGACGTGGAGGTGATTACTGAGTTTCACATCGCACATGATTTAAAAGCCGCACATCTTCCATTGTGTGGAGAAGTACCGTAAGCAGGGGAGTGAAATCCAAGTTGGATATGTGGGCGGCGAAGTTGGCCTGCTTAAGATGAGCCTTTCCGAGAGAGAAAAAAGAAAATGGAAATGGCGAGATCCAAAGACGAACAAGGGTAAAATTGCCCCAGAAAACTGGTTGAATGGGAAACATTGGTTAGAGATCGTCGAATCGGCACATGGGTTTGCAACCAGTAGCGGGTGAACCTCGTTAGTTTAAACTTCCGGATATAAAAAGGGCGCCCGAAAGCGCCCTTCCCTGCCCCACATTACCCCGGCGCGCCTACTCACCGGCCGCCCCCTGCTCGGCGAGCTTTTCTTTGGCCTCGAGATCCTCGCCCGTCTTCTGATCGACGAGGCGCATCGAGAGGCGCACCTTGCCGCGATCGTCAAAGCCTAAAAGTTTGACTTTGACCTTATCGCCTTCTTTCACGACATCCGAGGTCTTAGCGACGCGTCCCTTGGCAAGCTGCGAGATGTGGACGAGCCCGTCGCGCGAGCCGAAGAAATTCACGAAGGCGCCGAAATCGACCACCTTGACGACCGTGCCATCATAGATTTGGCCGACCTCCGGCTCGGCGGCGATCGAGCGGATCCAATTGATCGCCGAGCGGATCGAATTGGCGTCGGACGAGGCGACTTTCACCGTGCCATCGTCCGAAATATCGATCTTGGCTCCGGTCTTCTCGACAATTTCGCGGATGACCTTGCCGCCGGTGCCAATGACCTCGCGAATCTTGTCGCTCGGGATTTTGATTGTCTCGATGCGCGGCGCAAACTCGCCAAGCTCGGGGCGCGCATGGTCGATGGCCTTGGCCATCTCGCGCAGAATGTGGAGCCTTCCTTCGCGCGCCTGCTCCAAGGCGACGCGCATGATCTCTTCGTTGATGCCCGTGATCTTGATGTCCATCTGCAGCGAGGTCACGCCCTCCTCGGTGCCCGCGACCTTAAAATCCATATCGCCCAGATGGTCCTCGTCACCCAAAATGTCGGAGAGCACGGCATAACGGCCCTCTTCGAGGATGAGGCCCATCGCGATACCCGCCGTCGGACGCTTCATCGGCACGCCCGCATCCATCAGCGCGAGCGAGCATCCGCAGACCGTCGCCATCGAGGATGAGCCATTCGATTCCGTGATCTCGGAGACAACGCGGATGGTGTAGGGGAATTCGGCGGCTGTCGGCAGCATCGGGTGGATCGCACGCCACGCAAGCTTGCCATGACCGATCTCGCGCCGGCCAGGCGAGCCAAGGCGCCCCGTTTCGCCGACCGAGTAAGGCGGGAAGTTGTAATGGAGAAGAAAGCGTTCTTTATACGTTCCCTCGAGACTATCGACGAATTGCTCGTCCTCGGCCGTGCCGAGCGTTGCGACGACAAGCGCCTGGGTCTCGCCGCGGGTGAAGAGCGCCGAGCCGTGGGTGCGCGGCAGGACGCCGACCTGGGAAACGATCGGGCGCACTGTCTTGACGTCGCGCCCATCGATCCTGATGCCGGTATCGAGAATGTTCCAGCGCACGACCTTCGCTTGCAGATCGTGGAAGACCTCGGCGACCGCGTCGTAGGAAAACTTCGCCTCGCCATCGGCGGGGAAGAGCTTGGCAAAGACTTTATCCCGCACGGCATCGACCGCGGCGTGGCGCTGTTGCTTGGCCGTGATGCGATAGGCCGCGCGCAATTCGGCCTCGGCAATCTCGCGCACGGCGGCTTCCGCTTCGCCCCGGTCGCTGACGGCAAGCTCGCGCGGGGGCTTGGCGGCTCGCTCAGCGAGCCTGATGATGGCCTCAATGACCGGTTGGAAGGCGGCATGGCCGGCCATGACCGCTTCGAGCATGATCTCCTCGGAGAGCTCCCTGGCTTCCGACTCGACCATAAGCACGGCATCGCTCGTGCCAGCGACGACAAGGTCGAGTGCCGAGTCTTTGAGTTCCTCGAGGAGCGGGTTGACCTTAAGCTTGCCATTGATGTAGCCGGCGCGCGCTGCGCCGATGGGGCCCATGAAAGGGACACCGGAGAGGGTGAGCGCGGCCGAGCTTGCAATCATCGCCAGGATGTCCGGGTCGTTCTCGAGATCATGCGAGAGGACGGTCGCCACCACCTGGGTCTCGCTGCGGTAGCCGTCAGGGAAGAGCGGGCGGATCGGCCGGTCGATCAGGCGCGAGACGAGGGTTTCGCGCTCTGTCGGTCTGCCTTCGCGCTTGAAATAGCCGCCCGGAATACGGCCTGCCGCGAACGCCTTTTCCTGGTAATTGACGGTCAGTGGAAAAAAATCGATCCCCGGCTTGACCGATTTGGCCGAGACGACTGTGGCAAGGACCGTGGTTTCGCCATAGGCCGCAAGCACGGCGCCGTCTGCTTGGCGGGCGATCTTGCCCGTCTCTAGGACGAGCTTGCGCCCTTCCCATTCAATTTCTTCACGATGGATTTCGAACATTCATCCGTCTTTCTTGGGTTGCGATGAACCCAAGGCCAAAGCAAGACGGCGAGAAGCTCCGGGGAGAGCTCCTTGCGATCCTGCCATGGGCATCGGGTTGCATCTATTCTACGCCGCTATTCTACGCCGCGGGGCCGTGGCAGCGCCTCTCGCAAGGCGCGCCCGAGGTGCGATTCGAGGCACTATATAGGGTTTAAGCCGCCCTTCGCGCTTTTTTTCCTGCAAGGGAGTCCAATCAAGCGGGCTGCACCCTGCTGCTCTGCAGCCCAGGTGAGCACTCTTGCGGCGGCCTTAGGCGTTAGCGTCTGATGCCGAGCCGCTCGATCAAAGACCGGTACCTCGGCTCGTCTTTGGCTTTCACATAGTCGAGCAGCCGCCGGCGCTGCGAGACGAGCTTGAGCAGGCCGCGGCGAGAGTGGTTGTCCTTCACATGTGTCTTGAAGTGCTCCGTCAAGTTCGCAATCCGCTCCGTCAGGATTGCGATCTGGACTTCGGGCGAGCCGGTGTCGCCTGCCGTCAAGGCATAGTCCTTTATGAGCGCCTGCTTGCGCTCGGGCGTAATCGACATCGAATAACCCCTTTTGGACTTAGAGCGGGCCCTTCTGGCCCAAAATCGCTAGCGTTGTCCGGGAGATGCCGGTCCGCCCGGCCCGGCCGGGATGCCGTCCAGCAGGGTGCGTGCGGTGCCACAGTCCCCCATTGGGCCCCTCTTATCCCGGAACTGCTCAGAAGAAAAGAGCGGACAAGCTGCAGAATTTCCGTCAAATCTTACGGCCACGTAAAGTATCTTGTTCAGAACGTTTTTTTAGATGTTTTTCGGCTCTTCCGTCTAATTTGCGTCCGTAACGGAAAATTGAACTGGGCTGGAGACGCAAATGCCCGGAGTATTTGGTTTTTTTCAGTCGTTTTTACATATTCCATTCGCGATAATAAATCACCAAGTGGCCGTCCTCTGCGGCCTTGGCGGCGCGGCAATACTTGCCCTCTGCCTGATTGCCGCCTTCGTCTATTTCAGCCCAGCAAAACGCAGACCGCTGAACCTGGCGGCGCCCAGTGTACAGAGTGCTGCAACAGAGGCCCAAACCGAGCTGTTGCAAGCGGGCTCGGTGCCCGGCGCCGGCGCGCCCGCTTTCGCTTCCCAAGTTGCCGCGGCGGCGCAGGCAAAGGACGTTCCCGCTGCCCCGCTGAACAAAGTCCTCGGCCGCCTTGTGTCAGCGGGCATCCCCGATGCCGAGATTTCCGCCCGCTTGTTTGCGGCCGCGGACGGCCTCGCGGCTTTGCGCGCAAGCCTCTCGAACTGGCAAAGCCCAGCTCCAAACCACGAGGAAGTCTGCGCCTATGTCCTCGAATGCATCGACCGGGGCGAGCTTGATGCCGCAGGAGAGGTGCTCAAGCAAAGGCGCGAGGCTCACTGGCTCCACCCAACAGAAGCTGCCCAAGAGGAAGCGGAGTTCTACGCGCGGGAGGCGATGATCGACCATATCCAGCTGCGCTATGCCGATGCGGCGGCCAAACATGCTTGCGCCGCGGCAATCCTCATCGAGAGCGGCGGGCCACAAGCGGCGCGCTTCCTGATCGCCGAGGCGCAGGAGCTTTGCGCTGATGGGCGCGAATTCGGCAACCGCGAGAGCATTCTTCTCGCGCTTGACGCTTGTCACCGCGCGCTCGCGCTCGCGCCGCGGGAGCAGTGCCCGGCGGGCTGGGCAGCGGCCATGCATTGCCTCGGCAAGACGCTCGTTCTTTTGGGCGAGGAGTGCCAGGAGCCAGAGCGCCTGGAAGAAGCGGTCAAGGCCTATCTCGCAGCGCTTGAGGAATGGACGCGGGAGCAAGCTCCAGCCGAATGGGCGAAAGCGCAAAGAGACCTCGGCGAGGCGCTGCAAGCGCTTGGCGGGCAGGAAGGCGGGCGGGACCGGCTGCGCGAAGCAGCGGAAGCCTACCGCGCCGCACTCGCCGGGTGGACGCGGGAGCAGGCCCCCCGCGAATGGGCGCACACCAAGAAGCAGCTCGCAGACTCGCTTGCGGTCTTGGGCATCGAGGAGCGCGATAGCGAATGCCTGATCGAAGCGGTCAACGCCTATCGCGAAGCACTCGATGGCTTGAGCCGCGAGACCGCGCCGCTCGAATGGGCCTTGATGCAGAACAACCTCGGCAACGCGCTGCAGGCGCTGAGCGAAATCGATCCCGATTCGGGCCGGCTGCATCTGGCCGTCGCCGCCTATCAGGCTGCGCTGCAAGAGGTGCTCCTGCCCTCCTATGGTCTTGCGATTACCAACAACAACCTTGGCAATGCCTTTGTTGCGATCGCCGAGCGCGAAAACGGCAAAGCGATGCTCGAGGAGGCCGCCAAGGCTTACCGCGCCGCACTGCAAGCACAGCCGCCCGAGGAAGCTCCGCTTGCCGCAGCCAGAACGCACATGAATCTCGCCTATACCCTCGGCGCTCTCTGGAACCGGACGAGGCGGCGCAACATCCTCGACGAGGCGCTCGCCGCCGCCGAGGCGGCCCTGAATTTGATCAAGGGGCGCGAAGAAGAAGCCGAAATCCCGGCCGGGCTTGCGCGCGAGGCGATCCTCGCCGCGATTGGAGGCTCTGCGGAGGGTGCCCCGGTACCTTAGCCGCGCGGGTTTTCACACGCTTTCAAGCCCGGGGCCCATAAACCGGATCGGATCAGTCTCCGGCGGGCCCGCCGCAGACGAGCGGAAAAAAGAGCGTGTATCATTCTTTCCACTCTTACTGTGATGGCTCCATCAGAACCCGCCATAGCCGCGAGCCATTGCCGCCGCGAACGCCAGCAGCAGCGGAAACAGCGCCACTTCAATCCAGAGATAGCGCCGCACCCTGGCGACGGCCTCGTTTGCCGGCGTGGCGCTTGTGCGCCGCCATCTTAGGAAGGCGAGCGTCGGCGGAACCGAGGCGAGTCCGATCACCACAAACGTCCCGATCTTGGCCCAGAAAAACGCGTTGTGCGCATAATAGTCCCAGCCCTTCGCGGCGAAGATCGCGCGGGCGAAGCCGACGATGAGAATGAGGCCGGCGAGTGCGCCGTACCAGGCGTCAATCCGCGCAACGCGCACGGCGGCGGCGGCTTCCATGCCGCACCGTACGCTCACAAATTCAGCAAACAGGACGGCGAACAGAGCGAACACGAAGAGGTGATGCAGGATCGCCAGCACAAGATCGGCCATCCGTTGGTCCTCCTTTTTCAGCGTGGTATCACGAAATCTCCCTTGATACGGCTATCGAAGCATCAATTTGAGGGTGGTTCCGGCCAGCCGCCCGTGTGCGCATAGCACCTCAACGCCGATTCCTCTCCGGTGGAGAGTCTTAAAATTTAGAATCACTATCTGAGGGGTGCTTCGCTCTTTGAGGATGCGGCGTATTTCCGCCACCCCTCCGCCCGCAGTCTGCAGGCGGGGCAAGAGCCGCAGCCATAGCCCCACTCGCGGCGCTTCGTCCGTTCGCCAAGGTAACAGCTGTGTGTCTCCTCGCGGATGAGATCAACGAGGATCTTGCCGCCCAACTCCCCGGCAAGGCGCCAGGTTGCGGCTTTATCGAGCCACATGAGCGGAGTCTCGATCACGAAGCGGGCGTCCATGCCGAGATTAAGGGCAAGCTGCATCGCCTTGACCGTATCGTCGCGGCAATCGGGATAACCCGAAAAATCCGTCTCGCACATGCCGCCGATGATGTGCTTGATGCCGCGCCGGTAGGCGAGCGCGCCGGCAAGCGTTAAGAACATGAGATTGCGCCCCGGCACGAAAGTGTTGGGCAGGCCAGTTGCGTCGAGCCTGATCTCGATGTCGCGGGTGAGCGCAGATTCTGAGATTTGCGCAAGCGAGTCGATGTGCAGCAGACGATCCTCGCCAAGGCGCTTGCCCCAGGCCGGAAAGAGCGTCCGGAGCTTGCCGAGAATAAGCAGCCGCTGATCGAGCTCGGCGCGGTGCCTTTGACCGTAATTGAAACCGATTGTCTCGACGCGCTCATAGCGGTTAAGTGCCCAGGCAAGGCACGTTGTCGAATCCTGACCGCCCGAGAAGAGGACAAGTGCGCTCGCGCTCATGGGCGAGCCCCCCTAATTGCCTGGCTCTTCCACCCCCTTCCCGCAGGCATTACAAGGGCTAAAAGAAATTCGAGCGGCACCATTTGAGCGGGGAAACGTATGAGCGCGAAAGGCAAACAACTTCTCCATTTCGTTTTTGGCGGGGAGCTCACGGACCTCGGCGGCACGGAGTTCCGCGATCTCTCGAAAGTCGACATCGTCGGGCTATTCCCGGATTACGAATCCGCGCGGGCTGCCTGGAAAGCTAAAGCCCAGGAGACGGTGGACAATGCCCATATGCGCTACTTCATAGCCCACATCCACCGCTTGCTCGATCCTTCGACAGGCAAAACTTCTGGGCAATGACCCGCCATTCTGATCACTCGCGGGCGGCCCCCGTCAGGCCCGGTGCGCACTGCCGCGCGGCAGGTCCGCCGTGAAGGCGCCGGCCCTCCTTTCTGCGTACCGGCTCGCAAGCACGGCCTTGGGAGTGGCCGCTCCTCTCTATCTTTACTGGCAAGGCAAGCTCGGCCGCGATGATTTTGCGCGCCGGAATGAGCGGCTCGGCAATCCCTGCCTCTCCCGGCCAGCGGGGCCTCTCGGCTGGATCGACATCGAGAGCGCCGCCGAGGCGCGGCTGCTTTTCCCTCTGGCGCAAAAACTCGCCGGGCTTGGATTTACCGTCCTGATCACGCTTCGCAGCTTGGTGCACGGCATGCCCGGCGTGGCCCACCTGCCTCACTGCCTGGTCCAGCTCTCCCCTCTCGACACACCCCAGTGCATTGGCCGGTTCCTCACCTATTGGCGGCCCGCGATCGCGCTCGTCTGCGGCTTTCGCGTTCTTCCCAATCTCATGGCCGCTGCCAAGGCGCGCGCGATTGCGGCAGGCTTCATCAACGCGCGCGCCCCGGCGAGCCCTGCTTTCCTCTCGCGCCCCTTGTCATTCCTTTCCGCAGAGCTCGCGCGCCAAGCCGATTTTTGCGTGGCGCAAACAGAGGAAGGCGCGCAATTCTTTGCAGGGGTTGGGATGCGGAGCATTCAGGTTGCGGGCGATCTCAAATACGATCTTTTGCCTGCGCCCATTGACGAATTTGCCCTGGCCCGGCTTCTCGCCCGGATCGGCACACGCCCCGTCTGGGCCGCATTCGAATTGGAACCGGGCGAAGAAGAGGCTGTTCTCAAAGCCCACCGGGCGCTGACGCAAAAGTTTCCGGGCGCGCTGCTCCTTGTCATCCCGCAAAGCCCAAAGCGGGCCTTTGATCTTGCGGCAATGGCAGCAAGGCTCGGCTTGACCTCGGGGCTGACAGGAGACCGGGATAACGCGCCGCTGCCGCAAGTTTATATTGGGCGCAGCGCGGCCGAGACAGGCCTTTTCTGCCGCGCAGCCGGCGCCGTTTTTCTCGGCAAATCCCTATCGGGCGCCGGCGGTACAAATCCTTGCGCGGAGGCGCGGCTTGGCTGCGCCATTCTGCACGGCCCGGATGTCTGGGAATATGACGGCCTCTACCAGGAACTTGACCGGCTGGGCGGAGGCGCTGCCGTGCCGGGCTCAGAGGCTCTCGCACAGCAGATCGCCGTTCTATTCGAAAACGAGGCAAAGCTGAGGGCAATGGGACGCGCCGCCGCCGCGGCGGCCGCTTCTTTCGCAGGCGCATCAGCGCGGACCATAGAGGCCATCGCTCCCTACCTGGCGCAGGCGCTCGTTGCCGGGTAAAGCCCCGAAGAATGAACACGGGCGCCCGCCCCCACCCATGGGATGCCGGGTGCCGCGGTGAGCACTATTGATTCCGCTTGAGCCCTCACTGCGGGTTGGGCCTAACCGCATCCTTGATGTATCGGGAGTCTGCTATGTTTTGGCTGAAATTTAATTTGCCCACCTCGGGAAGCTCTGCCGGGATCACTCTCGTTTTCGCGTCATTGGCCGCAGCGCCGGGCGCTGCCATCGGGGCCGGGCAGGGTCCGCCGTCCGATCTACAAACGGCTCCGGCGGGCGCGCCGGCGGCGAGAGCCGTATCGAGGTGGAGTCTTTTGACCTCGGAGGAATTGCCGCCCGTAACCGCGTTCAACGGACATCTGGTCAGTGCTGTGCGCTGCACAGGCAGCTATTGCGATAACGTTGCCCTCGGCTACGAAGCGGTCCCGGGGAGCAATCACAGCACGAATGGCTGGACGCCCTACTTCTCCGAAGAGGGCACCAACTGGCAGATTTGCGATGATGGGTTCATGACCGGGATTAGCTGCCGGGGCAGCTATTGCGATGACGTTTCTTTGCAGTGCACCCGCGTCCTTGGCGTCACCAAAGGATCTTGCGCCTGGCAGCCCTGGTTTTCGGAAGAGGCCCAATACAGTTATTTGCCGCAGGGCTATTATGCGGCTGGGCTCGCCTGCCGCGGCAGTTATTGTGATGACCTCTCGATTTACGCCTGTCAGGCCCGCTGAGAGGATACCTAGGACGAGCTAACGAGATTACAGATGACTTACCGCTCGGAGCACGCATCCATCGCTTAAACCGCGCCAGAGTGAGTCCTGAAGTTCTCGGCCGCCAAAACGCTGATCTTGACGTTTGCCCTAGCGCCGGGCATTTGCCCGGGTGAGGGTGCGGCATGTCTTGGATTCTCCTCATTTCCGCGGGCCTCTTTGAGGTCGCATGGGCGATTGCGCTCAAATATAGTGAAGGCTTTTCGCGTCTCTACCCGTCGCTCCTGACGATTGCCGCCATGGCGGCAAGCATCGCCCTGCTCGCCCTTGCTCTAAAGGCGCTCCCCGTGGGCACCGCTTATGCCGTGTGGACGGGAATTGGGGCGGCCGGGACGGCGGCGCTCGGCATTTATCTCTTTGGTGAGCCAGCAACAATGTTGCGATTGTTTTCAATCAGCCTCGTCGTCGCAGGCATCATTGGTTTGAGGCTTTCTTCCTAGCGGGCTCGATGCGGGCGCTCGAGGCCAGCTATCAAAAATAGCTCTCAAGAGACCCGCGCCTGCGGATGTCGAGCGTCGCGCAGTGGAAGGCGCCGCCGAATGCGGCATAGTGCAGGAATTCGCATGGTATTGGCTCAAAGCCCCACTTTTCAAGCGCGCGCATCATGCCCGTGTGATGCGGATCGGCGATAACCCGCTTCTCATCTATCATCAGCACATTCATGCTGAGCCATTTGCCGCACATGGAGGTGATTTTCAGCATCCAGCCGTTGACCGGATTGGGCTCCGGCGCAATCAAAATGTCCCACTTCTTCAAAATGTCCGGCAGGCGGCTGGGATCGATATACTCCGGGTTCACCAGAAGCTTGCCGGGAGCAAGCGGCAGCAAAGTGGTATCGATGTGCATCGGATTGGGGCAGCGGCTCTCGACTTCATGGATGCGGTAGCCCGGGCCAAGATGGCGGCGCAGCCATTCGATGCCGAATGCGTTGGTCACATTGCTGCGGATGACGAAGAGATCGCGGCCACAGCGCACGAAATCAGCCGCGTCGAACACGGGCTCGAATTCCGTCAGGATATAGCGGACGGGCTCCCCTTTTTTGGGCAGACGGAAGTTTGGATCGAAGAGTTCCTCAAGGATCTGCGGTTTCGGAGCGGCGGTCCAGCGCGCGCCGCGGCGGAAATAGTCCTTGAGCAGTGCACGGTAGGAATGGGTCTCGAAATAACGGCAGGGCCAGACCATGGGTGTCTCGATGATCTCGTCGCCGATGATGAGCATAGAGTCGCGCGGACAGGAATTGCAAAAGCCGCGCGAGGACCAATAGGGCGTGCCAAAGCGCCTCTTATGGTCCACGGGATCTGGACGCCTCACTACGATTCCAAGGGATTCGAGCAGGGCGACCAAGCCGTCGAGCTCGCGCTGCGCTGGCTCAATCATGAATCCCGGGTAGCGCAAGCCTGCCGCGAGCGACTGGGCGCGGGCGGCTGCCCGGCCGGGAATATTGCAGGTCACCACCGGATGGCTCGACGGCATTACGGCGCCCTCGAGCCTGCCGACAATGACCTCCTCAAGGGGGTCCCATTCGTTGTGCGAATTGACGGGGCAGGTCTCGCTCGAAAATCGCGGCTCACTGCCGGGCTGTTCCGGCGCCGCTCGATCGCCCGAAGAGTGGCTTTCATACCCTATCTCAACTTTCATACCCAATCTCAATATGTGCCCGGCACTAAAACGCGAGTTGAGGCGCGGCCGCAGGGATTTGGCCGGGTGCGGTTTCAAGCTTCAAATACTGCCATTCCTGGCTTCGGCCGCAAGGCCTTTGGCCATCGCGGTGCGCGCCCTTGCGGCGGCAGCCATGGTGATCCCCCGTCGCCCTTTCAAGTCTTGTTGACGCCGGGAGCAGATGAGATTTTACTTGGCTTGGGCCGAATTGCGAGCCGAAGCCTTATTGGGAGGAACTGCTGTGAAAAAGGTTTTAGTGCTGTCACCCGTGATGGGAGCCTTCGTTTTGGCGACTTTGTGCGGAGCAGGGCCAGCGCAGGCGAAGAAATTGGGTGAGTGGACGTGCTATGATTTCCTAAAGGCGCCAGAGGGGCAAAAATCGCGCATCGTTTATTTTTTTCAAGGAATCAACCTAGCCGATAAAAAAGACACCCTCGAACTCTCCGCAAAATCTTTCAACGTCCCGGTCTCGCAGGTGGTTCAGCATTGCCAAAAGAATCGCTCAATGCCGCTTTGGGATGCAATCATTACTCACTTCAACCTCCCGTGAGGAGATTGCCGCGGCGCAACGGCTTCAACGTGCCGCTCTCAAAGTCCGTTGGCGAAAGAACGGGGCCGGCCGCCCTTCGGTATGCGCTCCAGATCTGCTAGGAACGGCGCTAGTTGACCCGCGTTTTCCGGACTGGCGCTCTCAATGCAGCATGCTCGATCAGCCGGAGAGTGGCTCAAATTAGCTCTTAGCTTTGCCGAAATTTAAGTTCCCGAAGCGCGAATTGAAGCGCGAGAGACGCCCACCACGGTCAAGCAGGTGCTGCGTGCCTCCGGTCCAGGCCGGATGGGTCTTGGGGTCGATGTCGAGGTGCAGCTCCGCGCCCTCGCTGCCGTACGTCGAGCGGGTGATGAACTCGGTCCCATCGGTCATCACCACTTTGATGAAGTGGTAATTTGGGTGAATATCGGCTTTCATCGGTAAATCCTCTCTGTCCGCGCGAGCCGGCCGCCGCAGGCACCGTACCGTCCGTAATTGTAGCTGGGATTGCCATGCTATAACAAGGCGAACGGCGCGCCACAAGGCCGGAAATCCGGCTCCATTGCGCCAAGCCGGCCGCCGCATTGCGAGACCGTAACGGGGCCCCGCTCATCAGGGCAATTTTCAATTTTCAAAAATGATTGGCCTGTCGCTTGCCTTGCGGGCTTGCGCGCCCCATTTAATAAAGATCGATTTTCGTGCTGAACGCCTTTTGCTCCTGCGCTAATCTTGGCGTGCCGGCAAACGACTTCCTCTCCAGAACGTCGGTCAGCGCGGCGCCGCAAGTTGCGGGTGCCCAGCAAATTGCTCTCTAGAAGGACACGTAATGAATACAGGTACCGTAAAATGGTTCAATGCGCAGAAGGGGTTCGGATTCATTCAGGCGGAATCCGGAGGACCGGACGTTTTCGTGCACATCAGCGCAGTTGAGCGCGCAGGCCTTTACGGCCTCTCCGAGGGCCAGAAAATAACGTACGAGCTCGTTCGCGACGCCCGTAACGGTAAAACTTCTGCGGATCAGCTGCAGATCGCATCCTGATCCAGGCAGGACCTTCGCCTAGTTTGCAAGGCCGGTAAAACCGTCCGGCCGCCGCTGTAGCGGCGGCAAGCAGGGGCGAGCTTCTGCTTGCTCGCTCGACGGGGTTGGGGCGCCGGAGTTTCCAAATCAACCGGAGTTTCCAAATCAAGAAGAGCTACCATGGCTAAGGGGCAACAACGAAGCAATCGCGAAGCAAAAAAGCCGAAGAAGAATAGACCCAAGGTTGCGCCTGCGCTGCCGGGTTCGGCTTACCGCATCCCCGGACAGCCGCCGTCAAAACATGGTCTCCGCAGGAAGCGGCACACCTGAATACGCGATTTATTCAATAGTCCGGGAACGGGTGAGCATATTGTTGCGAGCGTGTTTTCATGCCCTCTGCTGTGCGAGGGAAGGGCTGCACATGAGTACAGAAAGGGGCTGCACATGAGTACAGATGTGAGTAAACTCTCCGGGCGTCAGGGCCTTCGAAACACAGAGACTGCAACTCATAAATTCCCTGTTGGAGCATATGTTCTCCATCAAGTCAGCGTTCGATCGAGGAAAGAGATATTCCGGGTCACCCGCCTCCTCCCCGATGGGGGTGCGGGATTTCAATACAGGATCAAGGCGGATGGCGACGGTTTCGAGCGGGTCGTGACAGAATCTTCGCTCGAGCCACTAGGATAGATCCGGTATGGATATGGCAGCGTTTGACTTCGCTACGGAAGCGGCGTTGTTTTTCGTCAGGTGGAAAGGCCCGAAATTCCGGCAGAAGGCCGTCGAATACAAACGATTTGTCCGGGCTGCCGAAGCTATCCGCTTCGCCATAGAAGATCTTCCTCCGAATTTGTTGGGCGGTTGCTCTCTTGAGGTCGATCAAGACAGATATGTGGGCGTTGCGATCCGCTGGCTCTACGATAGCGTGGAATATCCCTTGCCGCGGCGCGAGAAGCTTTCAAAATAATTTTTGAAAACCTTCGCCAAAGGATAAGAGGCATGCAATCGCGCCTTCCGGGCGAACGGTTGTAGCCATTATCTTTCAGCACCCGGGTACCTGCGCAAAAATATTGCCAAGCTCGACGGCAGCGAAGTCACCGGAGCCGGTATCAATTTCCCTCTCGTACCAGCCATAAGGCGCGCGGCATAAAGCCAAGCGCCATCGCTCCCCAAGTGCTAGCCTAAAGGGAGATCCACAGTGAGTAGACCGCCGCTTCCGCCCTTCAACGAAAAGACAGCCGCGCAAAAAGTGCGCCTGGCCGAGGATGCCTGGAATACCCGCGATCCGGCCCGTGTGGCGCTTGCCTATTCGATCGACAGCCGCTGGCGAAATCGCGCGGAGTTCTTTGAGGGGCGCGAGGCGATCGAGGCGTTTCTCATCCGCAAATGGGCCCGCGAGCTCGATTACCGTCTGATCAAGGAGCTTTGGGCCTTTCGCGGCAACCGCATCGCCGTGCGCTTTGCCTATGAATGGCACGACGATAGCGGCAACTGGTTCAGGAGTTATGGCAACGAGAACTGGGAATTCGACGAGGACGGGCTGATGCGGCTTCGCCTCGCGAGCATCAACGACCTGCCAATAGAGGAGAGCGAGCGCAAATATCATTGGCCGCTCGGCCGCCGCCCCGATGACCATCCCTCGCTGAGTGAACTCGGGCTTTAGGTCCGGGACAGGCCAAAGTCTTCGCACCGTTCCGAAAAAAGCTTCCTAGCGGGAACGAGGCAGCAGCTACGATGTCTACTGATGAACCTTGCGGCCCATCCCTTGTTTGGGAGGTGCATCGCAAGGCTCCTTGCAAATTCAAAACAGCGGAGGGCCGGGGCTGGACCCATGCCTCGTTTGCAGCACCAATTAGCAGCGTTATCATAAAAGCCCGCGGCGGGTTTCAACGTGTGGTGGGCGGCGAAGGCGGCGCAGAATGCGGCCAAACAAAATCTGGCCGATGGCCTCATTCGTGCCAAGGACGTGGAAACGAGCCCAGCCCTGGCGCAACAGCTGCAAACCTTGCTCGACCGGGTCAACCAACTCAAGGAAGGCGCCTTCAGCCCGCTGCCCCAGCAACCGCTTGTCAAGGCTTTGCTCTTCCCAGCGAGCAGCGCCGGACGGGTGGCGCTGATCGAAAGCGGGCTTCTTCCCGGGGTATAGACGGGCAAGTGCAGCCGGCATCTGGAGCGTCAGCCGGCGGGCAGCGATTTTGACTTGCACCCGCAATCCGTGTACCCCATGCCCGCAATGGGCCCGGGCAGCCATTGCGGTTGCGCCGGGCATTGTTTTGCGGCACTCCCTTAAGCAGAAAGGCAAAAGGCAGCTCATTTTATGGCCAACGTTGTCGTCGTCGGCGCCCAGTGGGGCGATGAGGGAAAAGGCAAAATCGTCGATTGGCTCTCACTCAAAGCCGATATCGTCGTGCGCTTCCAAGGCGGTCACAATGCGGGCCATACGCTTGTCATCGATAGCAAGGTCTATAAGCTCGCTCTCCTGCCCTCAGGCATCGTGCGTCCCGGAAAGCTCTCGATCATCGGCAATGGCGTGGTCCTCGATCCGCACCATCTCGTCAAGGAAATCGCCGCGCTCAAGGCTGAGGGCGTGAAGGTGACGCCGCATAACCTCAAGATCGCCGAGAACGTCCCCCTCATCCTCTCGCTGCACCGCGAGCTCGATGCGCATCGCGAATCGGCCAAGGCCGAGGCGCTGAAGATCGGTACCACCAAGCGCGGCATTGGCCCGGCTTACGAAGACAAAGTGGGCCGGCGGGCGATCCGCCTCATGGATTTGGCCGAGCCTTCGACTCTTGATGAAAAGATCGCCCGCCTCCTTGCCCATCACGAACCGCTGCGCCGCGGCCTGGGGCTAGAGCCCGTCACAGAGAAGGCCATTCGCGCCGAGATTGACTGCGTCGCGCCCGCCATTCTCCCTTTCATGGACGCAACCTGGGAGGTGCTCGAGTGTGCGCGGCGTGCCGGCAAGCGCATTCTCTTCGAGGGCGCGCAGGGCGCGCTCCTCGACGTTGACCACGGCACCTATCCATTCGTCACCTCCTCAAATACGGTTGCCGCCAATGCCGCCATCGGATCTGGGCTCGGCCCGAAAGCAATTGGCTATGTGCTCGGAATCGCCAAGGCCTATACGACCCGTGTTGGCGGCGGCCCGTTTCCGGCCGAATTGCACGATGCGACGGGCGGGCTTATTGGCGACCGGGGGCGAGAGTTTGGCACCAACACCGGGCGGCGCAGGCGCTGCGGATGGTTCGATGCTGTGCTCGTCCGCCAGGCAGTGAAGACTTCGGGAATCGACGGCATCGCGCTCACCAAGCTCGACATTCTCGACGGATTCGACGAGATCAAAATCTGCGTGGGCTACGATCTCGACGGCGGGCGGATTGGCAGGCTCCCGGCAAGCCAGGCGGCGCAAGGGCGCGTGCGGCCCATCTATGAGACGGTCGAGGGCTGGAAGGAATCGACCAAGGGCGCGCGCTCCTGGGCCGCGCTGCCCGCGCAGGCGATCAAATATGTGCGGCGCATCGAGGAGCTGATCGAGGCTCCGGTCGCCCTCCTCTCGACGAGCCCCGAGCGCGCCGACACGATCCTCGTCCACGACCCCTTCCGAGATTAAAGCAAAATCTCTCGCCGGGATTGACGCAGGGCTCGCCAAATGGTTCGAAAAATCCATGGCTGACTATTATCCGCTGCTCGCCAAGGCGGTCGCGGCTCTGCCTGAGTCGACCCAGCAGGCGCGCCGCGATGTATACGAGCGGGCGCGCGAGGCCCTCTTTGGGCAGCTGCGCAAGCTCGATCCGCCAGTACCCGCAGAGGTGATCGAGCGCGAGGCTCAAGCGCTTGAAGTGGCGGTCGCCCAGATCGAGACGGAGATTGCCGCGCGCTCTCCCCCAGAAGAACCGGCGCCTCTCATAGAAGCCGAGGCGCCGCCAGCGCCGGGCGCGGAACGGGATTTCGATTTGGCTCCGCGCCCTCTTGCTGGCCGCCGCTTTACTCCTTTTAAGGTAAGGCCGCCTCGCAGCAGAGAGATGCCTGGGCCCGAAGCGCCGGTGATCTCGCAGCCAGAGGAGCTGCCAGCGGAGGAGGATTTATCCGGCGCTTCAGGCTTCCTGCAAGCCTCCCCCGCAGGTGACACAGGTGAACGTCTGGAGACGGGCGAGGCAGCGATGGCTTGGGCAGAAGCGCAGCGCCCCTTTTCCCCGCAGCCGCAACCATTGGCGCTGGGCAATTCGCGCCGCTTGATCGCCGCGGGCGGGGTGCTGGCCGCAGCGGTTGTTGCGATCGCGATCGCCGCCTACAGAATGCGCGACCGGCCCGAGGATCTTATGCCTGCGCAGCCCGCGCAAGAGGCGCCGAAAGGCGAGGCGGCTGGCGGCGCCAAGATCACCGGCCGGGCCGGAGAGGAAGCGGCGCCCGCCCAGGCACCCGCAGCCGAAGGTGCCGCCCCGGCTGCTCCGGCGCAGGAGGCCAACGCCGCCGGGCAGGCCTCCTCCGCCCCGCCCGTGCTGCCGGTAGCGCGGCGCGCGGCACTTCTCGTGGAGGCGCCGGAGGAGCCATCGAAGGTCAAGACCCTTACTGGCACGGTCGTCTGGCGGATTGAGAATGTGAGCGGCGGGCCGGAGGAGCCTCTGCGCAACGCCATTGAAGCCGAGGTCACTATTCCCGACGAGAAGTTGCAGGCGCTGATCGTCGTTCAGAAGAATTTCGATGCCACCCTGCCTGCCTCGCATACGGTGCGGCTTTCGTTCACGCTCGCCGCTGAAAGCCCGCTCGGCGGCATCAAACAGATCAGCGCGCTGCAAATGCGGCGCGAGGACACGCCGACCGGCGAGGCGCTCAAGGGAGTGACCGTGCCGATTACGGAAAACTCATTCCTGATCGGGCTCGCCAAAGGCGACGCCGAGGCCCACAATCTCGATCTGTTGCGTGCGCGGGAATGGCTCGACATCCCGATCCTGCTTGCCAATGGCCGGATCGCCAAACTCACCTTCGAAAAAGGACCCTTCGGGCAGCGCGCCATCGACGAGGCCATGGCCTCCTGGCAAGGGCAGTAGGCACAGCCTTAGACCTGTCTTCGCCGGCACCTGCGAAAATGGCCGCCGGGAGCTGCTCCGGGAGGCGGACCGTGCTGCCCCCTTACAGGCGGACCTGGCCCGGCGTATTCCCGTCCGGGGCATCGCCTGGCGGCCGCCGACTCCTACGCCTTCGCGTCCTCGGCCAAAAACCGGGCGATGTCGCGCGCCACCTCGGCTTGCATTCGCGCCCGCTCCGCCGCTCCTTCGCTCGGCTTCTCGGGACCGGCACCGCTCGCAGCGCTGTCGAGATCGATGGCGGCCTGATCCCGAAGCGCGGCATAGGTCAAGACGCGGCCGATACAGCGCTGCCGCTCGGCCTCGACGGCGGCTTCGATCGCACCGGTCCGCGCTCCGCGTCTTTCCTCCTGCGGCGCCGAGTTGTCATCCATTGTCAAAATCCTTGTTTCGATCATTCGGCCTGCGGCAGAGTTTCCATTCTACTCTATCCCGCTAAATGTGTGCACTGGAGGATTTCGTCCAGGCCGCCGCGCCGCCGCTGGCTGCTGGAATTCGGGGCCGTCCCGCACCCATACACGAGCCAATGTCTGGAAAAGGAAGGGGCCTGTGCGGCCCCTTCATTGAGTGCGCTATCATTGCGGCCGTTTGACGCTTATTTTTTCAGGAACTTTTTGCACTGATCGTGGATAAACTGAATTTCCTCTTTGATCTTGTCCGTGACAGGAACGGCCTTCAGGTCAGATTCGGTCCTCCCTTGCCCCTGGTTAAAGGTCTGAATTTGATAGCCCGCTTGCAGAGCATCTTCGATATTGATTTGATCCGGATGATCCTTCTTGCTCGTGAAGACAATCGTCTTCATGACGCCGTCTGTCTGTTTCGGGCAGAGTTTGCGAGACAAGAACCCCCCTTCCTCTTCGCCTAACATCGTATAGCGTACGCGCCCATTCGGGATGAGCGTGTCTTCGTCGCAGCCACAAAATGTTGCGCCCGTGTTTTTGTGAGACGCGTTTAGGTCCGCCTCTGGCGGGTTGGCGAAGAATGCATAGTCCAAAGTGAGTGTGAGCTTCGTCGGGTTGAGGAAAACGAACTCGGTATTCTCCGTGACGATCGGAGATCCTGCCTTTGAGTCCTGGAAGCTATCGTTGAGCTTCCAGTGGCCCACGAGATATGGGCTCGCATCTCCTCCGCCCGCCGGATTGTTGTCATCGGCATTTGCTGCTCCGGCGTTTGCGAGCGCAAGGACGGTCCCTGCCACAAGCAATTCAAGCCGGAAGAATCTATTGCTTGTCTTCGACATAGGATTTCCTCCCAGTAATAGGGAATGCACGTCCGGCCGCGCTTGGCGGCCACGGCGGTCAGAGGTGGCTCTGACTTAAAATGAAATAGCCGGTCAACGGCCCGGTTCCCGTCAAACTGTTCAACTCTCAAGCTGAGCTGCGGATTCGGTTCAAAATTGCCAGTGTTGCGCGCTCGCGACGAGGAAGTCGCGGAACACGCGCAGGCGCGCCACATTCTTGAGCGACTCGGGATAGACGAGATAGCAATCGAGTGTCGGCGTGACGGCTTCTGTCATCAGTTGAATGAGGCTGCTTCCGGGCTTGTTCAGATAGTCCGGCAACACGCCAATGCCGATCCCGTTCTCAACCGCCCTTTGCAACGCCGGGATGTGATTGACCGACATGACGGAGGCGCGCGCCTCGGCGCCCTGGCCGGCGAACAGCGGCGCATTAAGCTCGTTTAAGAAGCTCCCCGGCGCAGCGGCATACGCGAGTAAGCGGTGGTGGGCGAGTTCGTCGAGCGAGCGCGGCTGTCCGTGGCGGCGCAGATAATCGGCGGACGCGTAAAGATGATAATGCACCGCAAAAAGGCGGCGCCTGATGAGATCGGGCTGGGAGGGCTCGCGCAGCCGCAAGGCAACGTCTGCCTCGCGCATCGCAAGATCGAGATCCTCATCGGCCAGAATAACCTCAAGCTTGATGTCGGGGTAAAGTTCGAGAAACGGCCCAAGCCTTGGCGTGAGCCAGCCCATACCGATACCAAACCCCGTCGTCACTCTAAGCTCGCCGTTGGGCTTTTCGCGGCTCTCTGCAAGGGCCATCTCGGCCGCCTCAAGCTTAGCCATGACCTCGCGTGCTGTGCGAAGCAGGAGCTCGCCCTGCTCTGTGAGCACCAGGCCGCGGGCATGGCGGTGAAACAGCTGAACTTTGAGATCCTCCTCGAGGGCGCTCACCTGGCGGCTGACCGCCGATTGGCTAAGCCCCAGCGCCTCACCCGCCTGGGTAAAGGACCCGGTGGCCGCCGCCGCGCTAAAAGTCCGCAGCTTGTCCCAATCCACCCCGTTGCTCCGTCCGCCACGCTACTGGGCCGCGGCCGTTGTGTCCGCCTGCTCAGCGAGCCAGCGCTCGGCTTCCATCGCCGCCATGCAGCCAAGGCCCGCGGCGGTAACGGCCTGCCGGTAAACATCGTCAGCGACGTCGCCCGCGGCGAACACGCCGGGCACGCTGGTTGCCGTCGAGAATGGGGCGATCTTGATGTAGCCGTTCGGCTTGATTGCGAGCTGGCCCTTGAACAGGCCAGAGGCCGGCTCGTGTCCGATGGCAATGAAAACGCCGTCGGTTGCAATTTCGCGAAGCGCTCCAGTCTTGACATGCCTCAGGCGGATGCCAGTCACGGCCGGAGGCGCCCCGCCGCCAAGAATCTCGTCCGTTACATGATCGAGGATCAACTCGACGTTCGGCCTCCCAAAGAGCCGCTCCTGGAGAATGCGCTCGGCGCGGAATGTGTCGCGCCTGTGCACAAGACTGACCCTTGCCGCGATCTTGCTGAGATAAAGCGCGTCCTCGACCGCCGTATTACCGCCGCCGATCACCGTGACATGCTTGCCGCGGAAGAAAAAGCCGTCGCAAGTCGCGCAGCCCGAGACTCCGTACCCCTTAAATTTCTCCTCGGAAGGGATGCCGAGCCAGCGCGCCTTGGCGCCCGTGGCGATGATGAGCGCGTCGCAGGTGTAAGCCGCCTCGCTGTCACCCGCGAGCACAAACGGGCGGGCACCGAGCCTGACTTCGGCGATATGATCGGCGATGATCTTTGTGCCGACGTTTTCCGCCTGCGCCTTCATCTGCTCCATGAGCCAAGGCCCTTGGACGGCCTTCGCGAAGCCCGGATAATTCTCGACATCGGTCGTGAGCATGAGCTGGCCGCCCGCATCGAACCCTGAGATGAGCACCGGCTCGAGCATGGCGCGCGCGGCATAGATGGCGGCCGTGTAACCCGCCGGGCCTGAACCGAGGATGATAACTTTCGCGTGCAATTCTGTCCTTTCGAGCGGCACCTGCTCCAGATTTGCGGCTTAACAAGGGTTAGATATGCCCCCCAGTGCTTGGCCGCAACCTTTCGATCTCCCCGCCCGGCGCTCAGAACCGGGGCGGGATGGGGCTCGGCTGCAGCATGAGAGAGCTCGTGCCCGCAGAGAGGTTAAGGCCTGGCGAGGCGCTCGAAAGCGGCGTGAGCGTCACTGCGTTGCGCTCGCCGCCAATGAGCGCATCGGCCGCAGCTCCGGCAAGGAATGCTATTCCCGCGCCGGTGCCGGCAAAATAGCCAGAAAGCGGGTAGCGTCCGGCGGGAGTTGCGATATACACGGCCCAGGAGAGCAAGGACCGGCCGGTGACGCCGACATCGACGCCGAAACGGCTCAACCTTCCGGCATAATACTCGGGCCTGCCGCGAACGGGCCGAAAGATGCAGGAAACATCCTTGGCCGAACCGAGAATAAACCCAGGCCCCGGCGCAACCGTGCATTCGAGCACTCCCGTTGGCACAGGGCCGGCGCTTGCCGCCGCTGATGCAAAGCAGACAAGCGCCGGGCCGCAAAGTTCAGTAAGAAGCGTATGAATTGGCCGTTGCATAATCTTAAATCCCGGGCGCTAGTATCGCGCCGGAATTGATTCACGCGGTCTAACCGGCCCTCGTAAGAGAGATTCGATCATTGCGGTGAAGAGCGTGCCCTCATTAGAGCCAGATAGGAGCATGGTTGACTTGGTTCGCCAGTTTTCGTCTTTTGTAGTGGTCAGCTGCCTTGCCACGAGCGCTCACTATACTCTCCTCATTGGGCTCGTCGAGATGGCGAAGATCTCCCCCGTTCCAGCGGCTCTCGCGGGCTTTACGGCGGGCGGCATCGTCTCTTACGCACTCAACCGCAGGCATGTTTTTCGTTCGAGTCTCCCCCATGAACTCACGGCATCGCGGTTTGCGCTCGTTGCCGCTGTGGGCTTTGGACTTACCTATCTCTTTATGATGCTTCTCGCCGGAAAAGCGAAGGTGCCTTATATCCTTGCCCAGGTCATCACGACCGGGCTTGTGATGATCTGGAATTTCACCGCTCACAAGATGTGGACCTTTGCCGCGCAGAGCTAGACTAGGCGCGCCCGCCGAATCTCAAAGCGCGGGCATTGCGCTCAGGACTTGGACAGCGGAGCGCGTTTGACCGGGGCCAGAGCGCAATCTCTATTGAATGCTCCGCTTTTGACCCACGGCAATGAAATGAATGCCGCCGCCAAAGAGCCAATCGAAGATGGGATGATAAATCGATAGGGGCGTCTCGAACGAGGCCACCTCGAGCGAGACGGCTGCGAACATCTCCCGCCACTCGCCCTCTGTCCAGTAGGTATAGAGGCATTCAACGCCGTAAGGCTGATTGGCGGCCCAATCCAATGCAGAAATTCGCAAATTGCTGATCCAGCCGTGCTTCAAATGATCTTTGACGATCACCTTGCGCCTTGCAACCCGCGCGCATTCCTTGAGCAGCGCAATGGGATCACGGTCATGGTGCAAAACATCCGCCAGGATCACCGCGTCATAGGCATTGTCCGGAAACGGCAGCGGCCCGCCGGCGTATCCGTGCACCTTAATGCCCTCACCGCCTCTTGGGTGCGTTTCGGCGCCTTCGACTACGAGGCCCGGGATGCGGCTTGCGAGCGAGGCGCCTAACATGCCGCTGCCGCAGCCAACGTCGAGCACACGGTCATCCGGATCGAGCAGGGCCGCGATCCTTCCGGTCAGCACTTCGAGACGCGGCAAATAGGCATATTTCTGATGGACGTGAGCCAAGAGTGCATTCATAGGAAGCTCCCAAACAAGACCGCTTAGCGAAGTATAATATTGAATTCAAATATCATTCAACAACTTTGGAGCTGGCCGGCCTGTCCCCGTGGGCTCAAGGACTGGCTGCGATCAGATACACGCCGGACATCAATGCAAAAGCGCCAATTGCTTTGCGCGCGGTCACAGGCTCGCTGAACACGAGGAAGCCGAGAACCATGGTGATGACAAAGCCGAGCGACATGAAGGGGTAAGCAACCGACACATCGACGCGGGCCAGAACGAACAGCCAGACGAGGGCGCCAAGGCCATAGAGGAAGAGGCCGAATGGAACTGTCGCGCTCAACAGGACAGAGAGAGCAATCGCGCCGCTATTGCCAGACGCGAGCGCCTGCTGGACACTAGCGGAAGCCATGCCCTGCTTTAGCAAAATCTGCGCCAGCGAGGAGCAAGCCACACTGCACAAGACAAGCGCGAGATCAAAAAGCGTATTCATCAGCGGTTCCATTCTGGCACCGGCCGTCCCGGGCGGAGTTTCGCATTGCAAAATCGGCGGCGGCGGCAGAGCCTTGATGCTGACGGCTTTTATAATGGCTTAGGCCGCATGGCAATGAAGCTTGTTCGCCCGGTCTTAGGGTTCGGCAAAAGCTCTTAGGTTCCTGCATCGAGGACAAGCCTCGCCCGCGCGCGCAGCTTCTCCGTCTCGCTTTTCAGTTGCCCGCACGCCGCCATAATGTCGCGCCCTCGCGGCGTGCGCACCGGACTCGCATAGCCCGCATTAAAGACGATCTCCGAAAAACGCTCGATCGTTGCCCAATCGGAGCATTCAAATGGCGCGCCGGGCCAGGGGTTGAAGGGGATCAAATTGATCTTGGCCGGGATTCCTTTCAAAAGCCGCACGAGCTCGCGCGCCTCGGCGGGCGAATCGTTGATGCCCTTGAGCATCACATACTCGAAGGTGATGCGCCGCGCATTCGAGGCGCCCGGATAGGCGCGGCAGGCGGCCAGCAAATCCTTGATCGGATATTTTTTGTTAAGCGGAACAAGCTTGTCGCGCAATTCATCGCGCACGGCGTGGAGCGAGATGGCGAGCATGGCCCCTGTCGTGCGGCCGAGTTCCTCGATGCGCGGCACGACGCCCGCCGTCGAGACGGTGATCCGGCGCTTCGAGATGGCAAGCCCATCGCCATCGGCAATGACGGCTACGGCTTTCCGCACGTTTTCAAGATTATAAAGCGGCTCGCCCATGCCCATGAAGACGATATTCGACACGGCGCGGCTCCCCTCGCTCGGCACGAGCCCGTTCCGCGGCAGCTCCATCCCCGGAAAATCACCAAGGCGCTCGCGCGCGATCAGAAGCTGGCCGATGATCTCTTGCGCCGTCAGATTGCGGACGAGCCTTTGCTGTCCCGTGTGGCAGAAGGTGCAGGAGAGCGTGCAGCCGACCTGGCTTGAGACGCACAGCGTCCCGCGATCCTCCTCCGGGATATAGACGCATTCGGCTTCGGCACCCTTGTCGTGTGCGTCGAGCGGGGCAAACCGCAGGAGCCATTTCCGCGTGCCATCGCAGGAGACTTGCTCCGTCACGACTTCCGGGCGGGCGAGGGTGAATCGGTCCGCCAAGGCGGCCCGCAGACCCTTGGCGACATTGCTCATTGCCCCGAAAGAGGCAATGCCGGAGTGATAAATCCAGTGCCAAAGCTGGGCCACGCGCATGCGCGTCTCACGCTCGGGCACGCCGATTTGCCCAAGCGCTGCGGCAAGCTCCTGCCGGGTCGCTCCGGCGAGCGAGACCCGGCCGGATTGGGCAGCGCCGTGCTTTTCGAGAGGTTCAGCGAGACTGGACATGGGCTGTGCGCCCTCCTAGCATTCGGCCACGCATTCCTCCAGATTCTTTGGAAACGCTCAAATCCAAATGGTGCTCCGCCCGCGCGGGCGCCAGCAAAATGAACGCCTCACCCTTCCCAAAGCGAGCTCGCATGCCCTCTCTACCTCCTCAAAAGCTTCGCGCCGCGGTTGCAGCCGCGCTCGCGCTCTTTGTGATCGGCCAGGCGCAGGCCCAGCAGCCCGCCGCGCTCAAGGATATGGTGCCGAACATCTCGGCCGAAGGCAGAGCAAGCAAAGAGGTTGTGCCTGACATTGCTATCCTCTCGGTCGGCGTCGATACGGAGCGCCCGAAGGCGGCCGATGCCGCACAGGACAATGCAAGCGCAACGCAAGCCATTGTCAATGAAATCAAGGCCCAAGGCATCGAGGCCAAGGATATCAGGACCGCCGCGGTAACGCTTCAGCCCGTCTACGACGAGGCCCAAGCCGGCGCAACCGCCAAACGGACTCTGCGCGGCTATCTTGCGCATAACTCCTTGGCGGTGCGGGTGAGGGACATCGCAAAAGCCGGTGTTCTGGCTGCGCGGCTCGCCGATAGAGGCGCCAATTTTTTTGGCGGCATCACCTTCGATTATTCGCAGAAAGACGCCGATTACGAGTCGCTGCGCGAAGAGGCAGCGCGCGATGCGCAGCGCAAGGCAAATGCTTATGCCGGTGCGCTCGGCCTCAGGCTCGGGCGTGTCCTCGAAATCGCTCCCGAGCCGCGCGAAACGGTGCCGCCGCCCGTGCCGCGCATGATGGCCGCGCCGGCAGCGCAGTCTGTGGCGATCCCCGTCGAGCCCGGCGCCGAGACTCTGAGCGCCACTGTGCGGGTCACTTGGGAGCTCTCTCAATAGGCTTAAACCCGCTTCGGGCGCAGCGCATCGGCAAGCCGCGCCTTGGCCGAGCCGGGCCGCAGCGGCTTTTGTTGACTCTCGTGTGGCGCCCAGCCGGAGATAAAGATCATTTCGAAGGTGGCACGCACGCGGCCATCGGGATCCGAAAACTGATCCGCGTAAATTTGCGCGGCGCGCATAAAGAAGCGTTTCGTTGCGGGCTTGCGCAGCCGCGAGGCAAGCGAATTCGTGGCGCCCATTGCGCGCAGATCCCTCATCAAGCCGAACAGATTGGCATAGCGCACGGTGACGGGCTCGCTATCGGCAACCGGCAAAGCAAAGCCTGCCCGTTGCAAGAGCCCGCCCATGTCGCGGACATCGGCAAAGGGGGCAACACGCGGACTCACGCCGCCGGAAATCTCGCTCTCCGCGGCAGCAAGCGACTTGCGCAATTCAATGAGGCTCTGTCCACCAAGCAGACAGCCTATAAAGAGCCCATCGGGTTTGAGGGCTCGCCGGATTTGAATGAGCGTGCCTGGAACATCATTGAGTGACTGCAAAGCCAGTGCGGAGACAGCAAGGTCAAAGCGCTCGGGCGCTAGCGGCAGATGCTCCTCATCGCCGGCGGCGCGCAAGAAAGAGCCGTCTGCGCCAATCGTTTCTGGCGGCGCGATGCGGACAAGGAGCGGCGGCGTGAGGCGCTCTGCGAGCAAGCTCGCCAAGCGCGGCGAAGGCGTGCCGATATCGAGAACCGCCCGAAACTCCCGGTTAATCGTGGAAAGGCGCTCCGCAATGTCTCCGGCTGCGCGCGGGAGGAGGAAATCCTCGCACCCCGCGGCAAACGCCCGTGCGAGCCTGCGGCGGGCGAGGCTCCGGTCGAAGATCTGAGGGACAAAGGCCATTAGCGGGTTCTTTGGCGAGATGGCTCTGAGCGCCATGCCCGGCCTTGATCCGGGCATCCAGCCTCTGGATTTTCCAATTTGGATGGCCAGTTCAAGCCTGGCCATGACTTGCAGGCTTGTGATTCCTTAATCATCACCCGCATCCGGCTGCACCTCGGGCGCGGCGTTGGCGAAGGCGGGGAGCGCGCGGGCTGCCTCGTCCACCGCAACGATGCGCGGGTAAGGCGCAAGATCGAGGCCAAAGCGGCGGGCATTATAGACCTGCGGAACGAGGCAGATATCGGCGAGACTCACCGCTTCGCCAATAGCATAATGTCCAGCGCTCGAGGCAAGGCGCGCTTCGATGGCATCGAACCCAATCGCGATCCAATGGCGGTTCCAGGCCGCGCGGTCCTCGTGCAGTGCGCCGTAATCCGCGGCGATTTTTTCGAGCACGCGCAAATTGCCGATGGGGTGAATATCGCAGGCGATCGTATAGGCAATCTCGCGGCACCAAGCCCTGAGCCGCACGTCCGGAGGCTGCAGCGGCGGCTCTGGGTAAAGTTCATCGAGATATTCAATAATGGCGAGCGACTGGGCGAGTGTGAAGCCGTCCGCCTCCTGCCAGACCGGGACGAGTCCAGCGGGATTGCGCGCGCGGTGCCCGGGGCCTCTCTGCTCTCCTGCAACAAGCCCGACCGAGATTTGTTTTGCGGAAATTCCCTTAAGGTTCAGCGCGATCCGCACCCGGTAGGCAGCGCTCGAGCGCCAATAACCGTAAAAGCAAGGCTCAAGCGTCGGCTTTTGCATAGCGCTCGGCCGTCTGCTCGATGGCACCGAAAACCGACTGACCGGCACGCAGCTGCATTTCGATCCGCACCGTATCGCCAAAATGCATGAACGGGGTCTTGATCGCTCCGTGACGGATGGCCTCGACCATCCGCGCCTCGGCAAGACAGGAGTACCCGATGCCGCCCTCTGCGACGGGCCGCGCCGGCGCACCGTCCGGCTCCTTGTTCGAGACCGTGCCCGAGCCAACAATCGTGCCGGCGCAAAGCGGCCTCGTCTTGGCGGCGTGAGCAACAAGCGCGGGGAAATCAAAGTGCATGCCGCTGCCCGCATTAGCCCGCCCGAACGGTTTGCCATTGAGGCTGACAAGCAGCGGGAGATGGAGGCGCGCCCCATCCCAAGCGGAGCCAAGCTCACCGGGCGTAACCGCCACCGGCGAGAAGGCCGACGAGGGTTTCGATTGAAAGAAACCAAAGCCCTTGGCGAGCTCGGCCGGAATGAGATTGCGCAAGGAGACGTCGTTGACGAGGAGAAGCAGCACAATTGCCTCTTCCGCCTCCGCGCGGGTTGCGCCCATCGGTACATCCTTCACGATGACCGCAACTTCGCCTTCAAAATCGATGCCATAGCCTTCATCCGCCATTCTGATGGGTGCGCGGGGGGCAAGAAACGAATCCGAGCCGCCTTGGTACATCAGCGGATCGGTCCAAAGCTCTGGCGGCATCGGCGCGCCGCGCGCCTTGCGTACGAGCTCGACATGGGAAAGATACGCCGAGCCATCGATCCATTGGTAGGCGCGAGGGAGCGGCGAGAGCGCGTCGCGCTCGTGGAAGCGCTCTCGCGGCACTGCGCCCCTCTCAAGGGATTCGGCAAGCTCGGAGAGCTTTGGAGCGAGCCGCGTCCAATCGTCAAGCGCGGCTTGCAGAGTGGGCGCGATGCTGCTGGCATCGGTGGCATAGGCAAGATCGCGCGACACCACGGCAAGGCGTCCGTCGCGGCTGCCATCGGCGATTGTCGCAAGCTTCATTCCCGCTCACCAGTCACGCCGCTTCGGGTCGAAATGTCTTTCGAGTCCCGCCCAAGTCGCGGCGTGATAATCTTTGTGCAAAGCCGGCACCTTTGCGGCGAATTCGGTGAGCTGTTGCGGATAACGCGTTTCGAACATGAAGGCGAGCGTGTTTTCAAGCTTCTGCGGCTTGAGATCGCCAGAGCTTGCCCGGTCGAAAGCGGCCTTATCGGGCCCGTGCGGCAGCATTGAATTGTGGAGCGAGATGCCGCCCGGCGCAAATCCCTTCGCCTTCGCATCATACTCGCCGAAGACGAGTCCCATAAACTCGCTCATGATGTTGACGTGATACCAAGGCGGCCGGAAGGTGTGCTCGGCGACGAGCCAGCGCTCTGGGAAGATCACAAAATCCACATTGGCGGTGCCCGTCTCACCCGAGGGTGCCGTCAGGACCGTGAAGATCGAAGGATCCGGGTGATCGAAAAGGATAGCGCCAACAGGCGCGAAGGTGCGGAGATCGTATTTATAGGGCACATAATTTCCATGCCAGGCGACGACGTCGAGCGGCGAATGGTCAATTTCGCTGACGTAAAATGCGCCGCACCATTTGACCATAAGGCGGCAGGGCGCTTCTTTTTCCTCGAAGCTTGCGGCCGGCGTCTTAAAATCGCGCGGATTGGCGAGGCAATTGGCGCCAATCGGCCCGCGCGAAGGCAAGGTGAACCGGGCGCCATAATTCTCGCACAAATAGCCGCGCGCAGGGCCGTCTTCGATTCCGGCCTTGAACTTGATCCCGCGCGGGATGACGGCGATCTCGCCAGGGCCGATGCTGAGCCGCCCAAGCTCGGTGGCCATGCTGAGCCGCCCTGTTTGCGGCACGATGAGCATCTCGCCGTCGGCATTCACGAAATAATCGTCTTCCATACTTTGAGTCACATGGAAAACATGCGCAGCCATGCCGGTGTGCGTGCGAACATCACCCGCTGTCGTCATCGTCCGCACGCCGCCAACAAACGTGAGCGGCTCATTCGGTATGGGCAACGGGTCCCAGCGGAGTTGCCCGAGCGGCAAGCCGTGGGCAACGATATGCGGTGCGGTTTTCCAAAAAGGGACATCGGCGCTGCGAAAGGTCCCCGTGTGCTTGACCGAGGGACGGATGCGGTAAAGCCAAGAGCGGGCGTTGACGCCGTGCGGCGCCGTAAAGGGGGTTCCCGATAGCTGTTCGGCATAAAGGCCATAGGGGCAGCGCTGGGGCGAGTTTTGCCCTCGCGGCAATGCGCCCGGCAGAGCCTCAGTCTCGAACTCATTGTTGAAACCGGACATATAGCCGCCGTGCATGGAGTTTTCCTGCGACCCGGAGCCCGCAATTCCCCAGTTCAAATAACCGCTTCGCCAGCCCTATCGTTCCCATTTCGTCTGGCGCTGCGGCAGACGGGGCGGCTTTGCCTCATGCTTGCTTGTTCCGCCCAGCTTATGCTCTCCTCCGGGCGAGGCTGACAAACGCTTTGCCCGGTCGAAGAGATGTTTCGCAAGGCCGGGCAGCCCAGTCAGAGCCAGGGCAAGCTTGTCGGCGGAGGCCTGATCGTCCACCATCAGACATTTCAACCGGAAGCGGTCCGCCTCGGGCCCATTCCAGCCCGGATCGCAAGTGCGCGCCGATTGGAACCCGGCCGCCTTCACAAGCCCAATCTCGCGCTCCGAATAATCCCCGTTGGGATAGGCGAAATCACCGAGCGTGATTCCGAAGGGAGCCAACTCGTCCTTCGATTCCGAAATTTCCCTTGCGCATTCCTCATCGCTGCAGCGGGTCAAGATGGGATGGAACCTCGTATGGGCGCCGAGATCCGCCCACTCTAGCACCCCATTGAGTTCATCCGCAGGGATGACTTGCGGCGGCAGTGCTTTTTTTTGCTCTTCAAACCCAAGCGCAAAGAGTCTTTTCTTACGTTCTGTGTTTTCCAGCTCTTTGAGCCCCTCGGCCTCGCGCCGCGCGGGAACCGAACGCCACCAAAAACCCGCGCCGAATCTGATCGTTCCCGTGCAGAGGTAAAGCATGGGCCGCACGCAATGCCTCTGAAAGACCTTTCTCAGCTCCAAATTGCCAATCGCGCCGTCGTCGATGGTGATGACGGCGAGCGGTTCATGGCCAAATGAATCCCAAAGCTCCGGCAGACAGACAATCCTTGCGAACTTCTTGAGATAGGACAGATGCTCATCGATCACATCCGGCTTCGGATCATGATAGAGCAGGATGGCAGCCCGGTTGCGCCAAATGGCCTTGCGCAGCAGATAACAGAATCCCGAGAGACGGCAGATCCGGCCGAGGAGGCTTGCAGTCAAATCCCGAAACTCTGCCATTGGCCGAACCCGACTCGTTTTACGGCCGGAAGATTCCGCGCCTGCGTTGTTCCTTTTGTCTTGAGCTGAGGCTTGGCGCAAGCCGCAATTTGGGTGAGCGGGGCAGAGCGGCGGATCGAGAGCTGCCAGTCAGCCCTGGGGCGGATCATGCCGCCGCTCCTCAGAGTGCCGGCCTCCGCCTTTGGCCGCGACGGTTTGCCGCCCGGGAGGAAACCGAAACCTCCCGCGACGGGCCAAAGGACGCCGGCTTGCACCTCTCGATCTCTCCGGCGCGGCTGCACCCGATCGAGAGGACGGCTGTTATTTGGCGGCTTGCTGTTTGCCGCTGGACATGGATTTGCGCCTTGTGCAATCCAGGGCTGGCTCGATGTCCCCTGCCCTTCCAACATTTCCAATTCGTGGCTGATATGGCAGATGTAGCCATTGCCGTTGTTGCCGCCGGGCGCGGCTTGCGCGCTGGCGAGGGTGTGCCCAAACAGTACCGCAACCTCGCCGGGTGCCCCTTGCTCAGCCACACGCTGACCGCATTGCTGAAGGCGGCTCCGGGGGCGGTGATTCTGCCCGTCATCCACAAAAACGATGTTTCCCTTTACGAATCCTGCGCGGCAAGCCTCGCGCAGGAAGGCAAGGCCCGCCTGCTAAAACCGGTATTTGGCGGCGCAACGCGCCAGGAGAGCGCGCGGCTCGGTCTCGAAGCGCTCGAAAAGCAGCCTTCGCCTCCGGCCATCGTGCTCATTCACGATGCCGCGCGGCCTTTCGTCAGCACCGCCCTCGCCGCGCGGGCGATTGCGACAGCTCAGATGCATGGCGCCGCCATCCCGGGGCTGCCGCTCAGCGATACGGTGAAAGAGATCGATGCCGAAGGAGATGTGATTGCAACCCCGCCGCGCGCGCGGCTGCGGGCGGTGCAAACGCCGCAGGCGTTCCGTTTCGGCCTGATCCTCGCCGCTCACCGCAGAGCCGCCGCAGCGGGCCTGACCGATCTCACCGATGACGCCGCAGTTGCGGAGTGGGCCGGGCATAAGGTGAATGTCTTCGCCGGGGAAACCTCCAACATGAAGATCACGGACGCGCAGGATTTGGCCCTCGCCGAGGCACGCCTCCTCGGCCGTCTCGCCGACATAAGGACAGGGCAAGGCTATGACGTGCACGCCTTTGGCCCCGGCGATCATATTTGGCTTGGCGGCTTGAACATCCCGCATGAGCGCGGCCTTATGGGCCATTCGGATGCCGATGTCCTTTTGCATGCGATTACCGATGCTCTGCTCGGCGCCCTGGCCGAGGGCGACATTGGGAGCCACTTTCCGCCAAGCGATCCGCAATGGCGCGGCGCGCCATCAAAAATTTTCCTTGAGGCCGCCGTTGCAAAGGTGCGCGCCCGGGGCGGGGTTGTCGCCCATCTCGACGCGACAATTGTGTGCGAGGCACCAAAAATAGGGCCGCACAGGGACGCCATCCGTGAAAGCATCGCGAAGATTGCCGGGATTTCCCCGGACCGCGTCGCCCTCAAGGCAACGACATCGGAGGGCTTAGGATTTACCGGCCGCAATGAGGGAATTGCTGCGCTCGCTCTCGCCACAATCAGACTGCCGGTGTAGGCCAGAGGGAGGCGATACGCATTGGAGCGGCTAGTCGCATCGGATGAAATGTTCGATCTAGCCGGAGCAGCAAACCTTGCGAAATGAACCACAAGGCGTATATTGATGATTTATGTTAGATTTCATTTAGGGATCGGGAAATGAGTCGCGGAAAAGCAAGCGGCTATGTGCTTACCGCAAAAGATGCTGCAATCGTTTCAGGAATGCAGGCGCGTGGCGACCGAGATCACGACATTGCGGCCTGGTTCGGAGTCAATCAGGGGCGAATCGCTGAGGTAAAAGACGGCAAATTTGGCTCAGTAGCAGCAGCACCAGCCCATAGCCTTCCTCCAAAAGGTGCACCGGGTATCAAAGGTCGCCGCCTCAGGAATTCAGTTGAAAAGGCATTAGAAGCTTTGAAGAATGGAAATGTTACTACCGCTTTAGCAGAGCTCGAATCCGGAAGAGCAAATTACGATAAAAACGAGGCGTAATCGCTCACCTTCTCCAAATCTTTACGGCAGGGCGGCACCCAGATCAGCCGGGGGTACGCAGACCCTCGTTTTTCCCATATAAACCAAGCATACCCTGTTGCTGTTGTCGCTTTGCTATCCAAACGTCCTTTTACCATCGGAACTCGCTCGACAAATTGCGCGAATATGGAAGGAGGCGTTTTTTCAAAAATCTCGCGGTAACGTCCCGAACTTTCCAAAAAAACCGTTCGCGCAAGAATTGCGACCCCTAGCCTGGCGACATTCATTGCCCTCAAAACGAATTCTGCTGCAAGTCGAAATGGGGGATTAGTGATGACCCAATCAACAGCGTTCGTCTCATAAGGGTAAGTAAGGAAATCCCGAACAGGCCCGAATCCGTAATGATGGGCATCCGAATATTTCACGTCCCTGAAATATTCTTTAAGCACCTTTGCCATATGTCCAGCACCGCATGCCGGTTCTAGGCAGGTTAGCGATCGCAAAGATTTCTTGTCGAGCACATGCTCAAGGAGAGCACGTGTAGCCCACGGCGGAGTAGGAAAGTCATCCGGGCTATCGTTAGGTTCAGACCGTTGCGCCATAACTGCATGGGATGTGTTTTGCATCTGCAGGCCCTGTTAGAATCGCGTATTTTGATCTTTGTTAATAAAAGTTAACGCCGGGTTCACACATTGGGGTAAATTATAATCCCCTGAGGCTTCGTCGGGCCAAAATCCCTTCGGACGGCCCGGGGCTTCGCCCGAAGGCTACGTTGGCGGGATCAAATTCCATGTTCCCCGATGCCCTCCAAACCCGCGCCGCAGATCTCATCGCCTCCTCCCGCGCGAAAGGCATCACAATTGCAACCGCCGAATCCTGCACCGGCGGCCTCCTCGCGGCCCTGCTCACAACGGTGCCGGGATCTTCGGAGGTCTTCGAGCGGGGCTTCGTCACCTATTCCAATGCGTCAAAGATCGAGTGCCTCGGCGTTCCGGCGCGCATCATAGAGAGCTTCGGCGCGGTGAGCACTGAGGCCGCACGGGCCATGGCAGCGGGCGCCCTTGCCCATTCCGCAGCTTCGCTTGCGATCTCGATCACCGGCATCGCCGGGCCAGGGGGAGGATTGCCAGATAAGCCCGTTGGCCTTGTTCATTTCGCGCTCGCCCGCAAGGGCGGCGGAATCATAGGCGTCGAGAAACACTACGGGGAAATCGGCCGCGGCTTCGTACGCCTGGCGGCCGTTGAGACAGCGCTCGACCTCCTCCTCGACGCAACGGCCCGCTAGCGCGCAGCCGGACTCTGCTGCTTCATGCGGCCCTGCCATAAACGAAATCGGCGCGGGCCTCGAATGCCTCAGCAAATTTCCGGAAAGCCCTCTCGAAGACGCTTCCCATAAGAGCGCCCAAGAAATGGCTCTTGAATTCGTAGCGAATATAAAACTCGACAAGGCAGGCCTTTCCCTCCTCGCGGTCATGAAAGACCCACAGGTTTTCGAGGTGCTTGAAAGGCCCATCGATGTATTCGACGAGAATCTTGAGCTTTACGCGCTCGCAGGTCACGCGGCTCGTAAAGGTTTCGCGGATCGCCTGGTAACCAATGCTCATATCGGCGATGAGCACGAGCTTGCCTGGTTTTTCCTCCCGCTTGCGCACCCGCAACGCGCGGCAAAGCGGCACGAACTGCGGATAGGCCTCGACATTTGTGACAAGCTCGAACATCTGCTCCGCGCTGTGCCGCACGAGGCGGGTGGTGTGAAAGTGGGGCATGGCGGCACGAGTGCCGGAGTGGTCAGGAGTGAGCGCGTTCAGGTCTAACGGTTCCGCGCCGCCCCGGCAAGGCCGCGGCGGGCTGCCTTGAGCTTCGCAAAGTCCTCTCCCGCATGGTGCGACGAGCGCGTCAGCGGCGAGGATGAGGCGAGAAGAAATCCCTTGGCAAGCGCAATCTGCGCGTAAGCCGCAAATTCCTCCGGCGGAACAAACCGCACGACCGGATGATGCTTTCTGGTCGGCTGCAAATATTGACCGATGGTCAGGAAGTCGACGTCCGCCGTGCGCAGATCATCCATGAGCTGCAGGACTTCCTCGCGCTCCTCGCCGAGGCCCAGCATGATTCCCGATTTGGTGAACATGCCGGGATCGATCTCCTTGACCCTCTCCAAGAGCCTCACCGAGTGGAAATAGCGCGCGCCAGGGCGGACTCGCAGATATTTCGAGGGAACAGTTTCCAAATTGTGATTGAAGACATCGGGCTTGGCCGCCACAACCTTTTCGAGCGCGCCGCGCTTGCGCAGGAAGTCCGGAGTCAATACCTCGACCGTCGTCGAAGGGCTCGCAGACCGGATCGCCGCGATGACTTGCGCAAAATGCTCCGCCCCGCCATCCGCTAGATCGTCGCGGTCCACAGAGGTGATGACCGCGTGTGCGAGCCCAAGCTTTTTGACGGCCTGCGCGACGCGGGCGGGCTCGGAGGGATCAAGCGGGCGCGGCAGGCCGGTCTTCACGTTGCAGAAGGTGCAGGCGCGGGTGCAGGTGTCGCCCATGATCATGAAGGTCGCGTGCTTTTTTGCCCAGCACTCGCCGATATTCGGGCAGCCTGCCTCCTCGCAGACGGTCACGAGCCGCTGCTCATTGACGACGTTGCGCGTCTCCGCCCACGCAGCCGAGCCCGGCGCCCTAACCCTGATCCAGGCAGGTTTGCGCGCGGCAGGCTGATCCGGCCGGTGCGCCTTCTCGGGATGACGCGGGGCGGCGCCCGGGTCTGCCCGGTCTCCAGAAGACATGCTGCTCATGACGCCTTACATAGACGTTGGGGGCCTCAATCCAAAACAGAAAGACCACTCATATATGGATTGCCCTGCCATAGGCATTGAGAACGCTCTCGTGCATCGCCTCCGATAAGGTTGGATGCGGGAAGACGGCATTGATGAGCTCCGCCTCAGTCGTCTCGCAGTTCATAGCGACAACAAAGCCTTGGATGAGCTCTGTTACCTCCGCGCCAACCATCTGCGCGCCGAGGAGCTTGCCCGATTTAGCGTCAAAGACGGTTTTGATCAGTCCTTCGGGCTCGCCAAGGGCGATCGCCTTGCCATTGCCGATGAACGGAAAGCGGCCAACTCTGATCTCGAAACCCGCTTGCCGCGCTTTCTCCTCGGTAAGCCCTAGGGAAGCAATCTGGGGATTGCTATAGGTGCAGGCGGGGATCATGGACTTGTCGAGCGGATGGGGCTCAAGGCCCTTGATGGCCTCGACGCAAATGACGCCTTCGTGCTCGGCTTTATGCGCGAGCAGGGGAGGCCCTGCGACGTCGCCGATGGCGTAAATGCCCGGCACATTAGTGCGGCCGGTGCCATCGATTGCGATGACGCCGCGCTCCATCTTCACACCCAGCGCCTCGAGCCCAAGGTTCTCGACATTGCCGGTCACGCCAACCGCCGAGATCATGCGCTCTGCTTCGAGCACTCGCGCGGCTCCAGCGGCATCCTCGACCGTTGCTTTTACGCCATTTTCTCTTTTCTCGACCATCGTGATCTTGGCTGACGTCAATATCTCGATTTTCTGCTTCTCGAACTGCTTGCGCGCGGCGGCGGCAATCTCGGGATCCTCGGCGGGCAGGAATTGCGGCAGGATTTCGATCAGCGTTACCTTTGCGCCCATGCTGCGATAGAAGGAGGCAAATTCGACACCAATCGCGCCCGAGCCAACGACGAGGAGCGAGCTTGGAAATTTCTCCGGAACCATTGCCTCGAAATAGGTCCAGATGAGCTTTCCATCGGGCTCGATGCCCGGCAGCACGCGCGGCCTCGCCCCCGTTGCGATGATGACGTGTTTGGCTATATACATGCCCGCGCCGAGAGCGCCCTTTGGCATTGGCGCTGGAGGCGGGCGCGCGGGCTTTTTTTCAGTAACCGACACTTCGCCGGCCTTCGTGAGCTTCGCCTCGCCCCAGATCACATCGACCTTATTCTTCTTGAGAAGAAATCCGACGCCGCTGTTTAACTGGGCGGAGATCACGCGCGAACGCTTGATAACCAGCGCCGGATCATAGGCGATGGCGCCCTCAATCGTCAGGCCATATTCCTTCGCATGCTTGAGGTAAGAAAAGATGTCCGCGGTTCGCAGCAAGGCTTTTGTCGGGATGCAGCCCCAGTTGAGGCAGATGCCGCCCAAATGCTCCCGCTCGACGACGGCCGTTCTAAAGCCGAGCTGCGCCGCCCGGATGGCCGCGACATAGCCGCCGGGCCCGCCGCCAATGATGAGAATATCATAAGGATCAGCCATCACCGCCTCTCGTCTACTCCGCTTCCCAGGCTAGCCTTTGTGCGAGTCCGGGGGAAGCCGGGCAGGAATGGCTTTTCGAAGTCACAGCCCTGCAAGGCGGCGTTTCATCGTAACTGATAACCTGGTTCTGGCCAAGCGGCGCCAGACCAGCGGCGATATAAGAGGGCTTTGATGTATTGGATTTACGACTATCCGCGGTGGGCAATTGCCATCCTGTTCATCGCCGCCTTCGCCGCCCTCACCTGGGCCGGTATTTTTTTGACGCGAGCGAGCATCCATTCTTGGATCCATAGCGAGAAGCGCGCCAATGAAATGATCGGCTTCGCACTATCGAGTTTCTTTGTGCTTTTCGGGCTCTTGCTCGGCCTCGTCGCTGTCGCAACCTATCAGAACTACTCGAACGTAACTGATACGGTCGATAAGGAGGCGTCGAGCATCGCCGCGCTTGACCGGGATTTTGCCGGTTTTCCGCAGCCGGTGCGCGGCCAATTGCAAGACAGCCTGCGCGAATATGCCCGATACACGATCGAGGACGGCTGGCCGCAGCAGCGCAAGGGCATCACCCCAACCGGCGGGTCTGAGCGCATCGCTGCGCTCTTTCACATTTTGGCGGCCTTCGAGCCCACAAAGAAGAGCGAGGAAATCTTCTATGCCGAAGCTCTACGGGAGTTCAATCATCTCATTGAGGCCCGCCGGATGCGGCTCGCCAATGTCCATGTCGGCCTGCCTGCTGTCATCTGGTGGGTCGTCGCTTTTGGCGCCGTGTTGAATATCGTCCTGATCTGGCTGCAGGACATGGAGATCCACGTGCATTTGATCTTGGGCGCAATCCTTGCGTCAATTCTAGGCGCCGTGATCTTTCTCATCGCGATGCTCGATAACCCATTTCGCGGCGGAATTGGCTTTGGTCCCGACTCGATTGCATTAGTGTACGAGAGATTGCTGAAATCTGCGGGAACTGCGGTCCCCGCCGCTCAATGATTAAGGCGCGCGCATAAGGCCAAGGCCGACTGAGCACGGCAGCGCGCCGCGCGCTTGCCAAACGGCCGCCACCGAGGCAAGCTCACCCTCGCACGCCCGAACCAGGGCGCACCAACGAGGAGGAAACGTGCAATGAAGGCGATCTTTGTTACAGCGGCCGGAGCGCTGTCTGCCGCCATCCTCGCCGCAGCATTCGGCACCAGCACGCAAGCCGCTCCTGCGGCGCACTCGCAACCCCTAGCGCAAGGACTTGCTCTCTCCGCCCCTGTTGAGAAAGCGGTCACCCGTGCAGGAGTTGCCCACCGCTCGGCGCGGCGCACGTCCCGCCGCGTTTACCGCCGCCACCATTACTAAGAGCGCAGCAAATCCGCCGCGCCGCAGACGGGCTGCTCTATGGCGCCGCCGCGGCGCGGCTCTCAATCGAAGGCGGCGGCGGAAGCTCTTCCCTTTTTGCCACTCTCGTCCTCACCGCCGCTTGAATCTTTTCGAACGCCCGCACCTCGATCTGGCGCACGCGCTCACGCGAGATTCCAAACTCCTCCGAAAGCGCCTCAAGCGTCATCGGATCGTCGGTGAGCCTCCGCGCCTCGAAAATCCGGCGCTCACGCGGATTGAGGACGGAGAGCGCGTCTTTCAGCGCGTCAAGCCGGTTGCCGGCCTCCTCGCGCTCGAGGAGGCTATTCTCCTGGCTTGCCGCTTCGTCAACGAGCCAATCTTGCCATTCTCCTTCGCTTTCTTCGCGCAAAGGAGAATTGAGCGAGGCGTCTCCGGCCATCCGCCGGTTCATTTCGATCACATCTTGCTCAGTCACACCGAGCTTTCTTGCGATCTTCTGGACCTGATCGGGACGGAGATCTCCTTCCTCGAGCGCAGAAATTTGGCTTTTGGCCCGCCGCAAGTTGAAAAAGAGCTTCTTTTGGCTCGCCGTCGTTCCCATCTTCACGAGCGACCAGGAGCGCAAGATGTATTCCTGTATCGCGGCGCGGATCCACCACATGGCGTAGGTGGCGAGGCGAAAGCCCTTGTCCGGCTCGAAGCGCTTAACCGCCTGCATAAGGCCGACGTTGCCTTCGGAAACGACCTCGCTGATCGGCAGACCGTAACCGCGATAGCCCATGGCTATCTTTGCCACGAGCCGCAAGTGGGAGGTGATGAGCCTTTGCGCCGCCTCGGGGTCCTGATGCTCGCGCCAGCGCTTGGCGAGCATATACTCCTCCTCCGGCTCGAGCATCGGAAAACGCCGGATCTGGCTGAGATAACGAGCAAGCCCGTTTTCGCCCGGGACGATTGGCACTGCGGCAGCCATTCCTCTCTTCTCCCTGAGGCCCCAGTTTGCTGGGGCCTCTGCAGACCTTGTCCAGCGCTCCTGCGGTCCAGCAATATAGAATGCCTCGACCATGGCCGAAAGAGGGTTCGCCGAAGCTAGCGGATTAAAGTTTAGCAATATTCGAAGCGGCGCAAGGTTCGATTTTCCGGATTAACAATTGGCAATATTTTACCCCGGATGGAGCAGAAACTATGGGACCCTTTGCGCCGCGCCCTCTCTCCTCCCTTTTTAACTTCGCCAGTGGGCTCCTGGCCGCTCTTCCGCAGATAAAATAAGCGTGAAAGCTAGGTCAGACCTTGATTCTGAAGGGGCGAGCTTGCCTGGGGCTTACATGTTCCGCCCCAGTCGGGCAAGCACCGCGGATTAAGCCCGCACCGGCCAACACGCTCAATCCGTCCGGCCCCGGGCGCCTTGACTTTCGTCAACTTTGGCCGGCAGCCCGCCTTCTCTCCTTGCCTGAAGCGGTTTACCGCCCGGGCGAGGCTCGCTGCCGCCCGCGAGTGCTTCGCGAAGGCTCTGCAAATCCGGCGGAAGGGCGCTATTGAAGCGCATCAAGACGCCGGTAACAGGATGCCGGAAGCCGAGCAAGGCCGCATGGAGCGCCTGCCTCGAGAGCGCGCGCAGGCAGGACCGAGCGGCTGAAGGCAAGCGGGCAGCTTTGGTCTTGAACCCCGCCGCATAGAGGGGATCGCCCATAACCGGGTGGCCGATATGGGCCATATGGACGCGAATTTGATGGGTCCGCCCGGTCTCCAGCCTGCACGTGAGGAGGCTTGCTTCCGCAAAATAATGCTCGACCACCCGCCAATGAGTGCGGGCATGGCGGCCGCGCCCGGCCGGGACGGCGGCAATCTTCTCCCGGTTCGCCGGGTGGCGCGCCAAATCTGTTTCGACAGTGCCGGACGGCCTTGCCGGGACCCCCCAAACAAAGGCGAGATATTCGCGATCGAGCGGCAAGGCTTTTCCGTGATCCGCAAACTGCTCTGCAAGCCCCCAATGCGACGCATCGCTCTTAGCCGCCACAATGAGGCCCGAGGTGCCCTTATCGAGCCGGTGGACGATTCCCGGCCGTTTCACGCCGCCGATGCCGGAGAGGCTCTCGCCGCAATGGGCGATGAGGGCATTGACCAGCGTGCCAGATTTATGCCCAGCACCCGGATGGACGACGAGCCCGGCGGGTTTATCTATGACGAGGAGATGCTCGTCCTCATAAACGACCGTGAGCGGGACCTTCTCGCCCGCAGGCAAGGCGTCCTCTGGCGGCGGCAGGCAGAGCAGCGCAGTTTCGCCGCAACGCAGATGGCGCGCCGGATCGCTGACCAGGGCGCCATCGATCGAAACGTGCCCGCTCTCGATGAGCTTCTTGATCCGCGTGCGCGAGAGATCGGCGGCCGCTGCGGCGAGAAAGCGGTCAAGTCTTTCGCCGGCATCCGCGGCCGCTGCGGTATAAAGGCGAATTCCGTCCCCGCCGGCCAGGCGAGGGCCCTGCGCCGCTTCCGTCTTTGATTTCATGCGCTCGTCTTGGTCAGGCAATGATGCGGCCCGGCTTCGGCTCCAGCTGCAACCAAGTGCCCCAGCTGGTGATTACACGCTGGCGAGAGGAATTGAGGATGTGATGCAACGCTTGATTTGTGCAGCCATCGGCTTGCTTGCAACCGCCGCTCTCCCGGCGCTGGCGGCAAACCTGCGCCAGGCGCCTCCTGCGGAACCTTATCGAAAACTGAGTGATCTTGCTGGCGGGCCCGAGTTCATGCCCGGGATTGGCACGCTCTACGTCGACCCGGCAACGCTCCCCGACGGCCCTTATCTTGCCTATGACCGCCGGGGCAAGCTCGCCAGCACGATTTATATGGTGCCGATCAACGATTTCGAGTTCCACAAGAGGCTCGGCAACCTCAAGGCGCCTGGGGGCGAGGTCGATCACGTCGATATCTACTATGAGACCGGCCATCCGGGGCTGCGCGAGCCCCATTACCACATCGTCCTTTGGCACGTGCCTAAGGCGGATGAGGCGCTTGTCTCGCGTTAGGCCCTGCTGGACGGCCATCAAGCGCTCCTCTCCCTGCACAAAGCGGTCTGCCTGTGGACTCTTCGCGCCTCTTGCCGCGTGATCTCGCCCTCACGAAACTCGCGATCTATCCTTTGGTCCTGATAAGCGAGCCGGTGATCGACCCCGGCCCGTGCCGTTGCAAACGCGGCATTTGCGCCGGAGCAGAGCGAGCGATGCAGCGGCAACGTGATCAGGCCATAAGCCGGAAGCATGCTGGGCCGAGTTGAGAACCAAATGCGCCGTCAATTTGCGAGCTTGGTACAAAAGGCCCTTCCCCATTCAATCGCCGGGTGGTTCGCGTTCTGTTGGGCAGCGTTCCTTTTGGCCGCAGTCCTCGTTGGCGCTCTCCTGTTATCTCTCTACTGGGAGACAACGGCCGAGAGAGTGCGGCATGGGTCTTCGGCCATTATCCGTGGATGTGAGGCAATCGCTGCCGATTATAGAATGTCCCGCGGCGGGCCGGGCCCAGACCTCCAGAAAAGGCTCACTGCGGCGGTTCAAATCGCACTCCGAAATCTTGAAGGAGTGGAGGGAGGGATTTGGCAGGCGGGCAAGCGCTCTCTCGCCTATGCCTTCCCCACTTATGAGGGCACCGGCGAGAAAACCGATGTGCCGCCGGCTGAAGAGCCTAGCATCCGGGAAGCCGCCGAGGCCGCTGCGCGCAACGGAGCGCCCTTCAGCCGGCGCATTGCGGGCCGCACGCAAACCTTGCTGCTCTATGCCTGCCCCCTCGAGCCTGCCCCGCCTCTCGCCGCCTGGACAATGATGCGCATCACAACGGCTGGCAGCCAGGCTTATATTCAGGCGATTGCGGGGCTTAGCGTCTTGATGATCGTTGTGCTCGGTTCCGCGGCAGGCCTTGGCAATGTCCTCTATGGCTGGTCGCGCCGCCTGCGGCAGTTGGAAGCGGAGCTCGCGGCAAGCTCGGGCGAGTTGCCGAGACTCGCTCCCACTGGCCAGCAGGATCTCGACCGCATAATCGATGCCATCAACAGGGCAGGCGCCCGCCTCGCCGAGGCTCGTGCCAAGGCCGATGCGCTCACACGAGAAGTGGGCGAGGCCAAGCGTCTCGCAATGCTTGGCCGCATCATGGCGGGTATAGCGCATGAAATTCGCAACCCAGTCGCCGCGATGCGTCTTAAGGCCGAGAATGCCATGGCAGCCGGGCAAGACGCATCGCGCAAGGATCGTGCATTGCAAGCGATCGTCGAGCAAATCGAGCGGCTCGAAAACCTGCTTCAGAACCTTCTAAGCTCGGTGAAACGAAGCCCGCCTCAGCCAAGCTTGGTGGCGGACATTACAGCGTTTCTCACTGAACGTGCAGAACTTTTTCGCGAGCAGGCGGCGGCACATGGCGTGCAACTCGATACGAGCGCATGCGCCGGCGCGGCCTGCTTCGATCCAAAGCTCATCGCGCAGGCGATCGACAACCTTACATTGAACGCGATCCAAAATACGCCCGCTGGCGGGCGGGTCACGCTTTCCGCGCAATGCTCGAAGAATAATCTGGTCTTCTCGGTGGCTGATACTGGTTTCGGAGTGCCGGAAGCCATGCGCGATCACCTCTTTGAGCCATTCGCCTCAGGCCGCGCGGAAGGGACGGGGCTTGGCCTCGCCATTGTCCGCGAGATTGCCAGCGCCCATGGCGGCTGCGCGCGCGCCATTCACCGCCCCAATGGAACGACCTTTATCTTGGAGCTGCCATGGCGAGCATCCTGATCATCGAAGACGATAAGGCACTGCGCGAAAGCATTGCCGACGCGGTCAGCAGCTTTGGGCATCATGCACTCGAAGCCGATAATGGGCAAACCGGCCTCGAAATGGCAATGCAAGAGCAAGTCGATGCCATTCTACTTGATCTTCGCATGCCGCGGATGGACGGGTTGGAATTGCTCCGGCACCTGCGGATCAGCGGAACAAGCACCCCGCCGGCGGCCGTTCTCACGGCCTATGCCAACTCCGCCAACACGATCGAAGCGATGCGGCTCGGCGCGTTCGATCATCTAACGAAACCCGTCGGGCGCGAAGAGCTCAAATCGCTGATCTCACGGATGCTGCGTGCGCGCAGATCGAGTCGAGATGGGCATGCGCCGGCTGTCGAGGACGAGCTGATTGGGCCAAGCGCCGCGATGCGCTCGATAGCAAAGGCGATCGGGCTTGTCGCGGATAATGATGCTACCGTGCTCATTACGGGAGAAACAGGAACCGGAAAAGAGGTCGTTGCCCGCGCGATCCATCGCCATGGTAAGCGCAATTCCGGCCCTTTTGTTGCGGTGAACTGCGCGGCGATTCCTGCGGGCCTCCTTGAAAGCGAACTCTTCGGCCATGCCCGCGGCGCCTTTACCGGGGCGACCGCCGAGCGGCGCGGGGCCTTCCGGGATGCGGACAAGGGGACGCTGCTCCTCGACGAAATTGGCGACATGGATCTCGCCATGCAGGCGAAGATCCTCCGGGTTCTGCAGGAGCATACCGTCACGCCGGTTGGAGGCCGGCCCGCCGGCGTGGACGTGCGCGTCCTCGCCGCAACAAATAAGGATCTCTCAGCAGCTGCGGAAAGCGGCCGGTTTCGTGAGGATCTCTTTTACCGCTTGAACGTCGTGCCAATCCATCTTCCGCCTTTACGCGAAAGGCTCACTGATATCCTGCCGCTCGCCGAGCACTTTCTGCTCCAAGCAACGGCGCCGCCGAAACACTTAGCCGCCGACGCCGCGGCGCGCCTTTTGAGCTACTCTTGGCCCGGCAATGCCCGGGAGCTCAAGAATGCGATTGAGCGCGCCGCGATTCTTTGCCGCAGCGATACTATCACCGCCGCCGATTTGGACTTCCTTGAGAGCAGCTCCGGCCTTCACCCGGCGCCAGACTTTACGCAAGGAGAGCTTCCGGCAGCGATTGCGCGGCTCGAGCGGCACATGATCATGAGAGCGCTTCAAGAGACGGGCGGCAACCGCAGCGAAGCCGCGCGCCGGCTCGGCATTCACCGCCAGCTCCTTTATGCGAAGGCGCAGAAGTACGGGATCGACATCGACGAGCCGTCCGAAAACCGGACGGCAAGTGTCGCAAAGCTAGACAAGCCAGGCTGAAGAAGCAGCCGGGATAGGAGCAAAATCAACGCCGAGCTCGCTGGCACACGCGTTGCCCAGCGCATGTCAGAAGGCCGAGCCGATCGGCAAGGCCAACCTCTGGCATGGCACGATGAAAACAAAGCGTTGCTCTCTTGCGGCAGGCGAAGGTGGGGAATGGGAGCTGCGCTCAGCAACGCAGTTGCGGGCTTCATCGTGGATGAGGCAGGATTCAACGCCGCATTTCTCTGCTTCGCAGTCATTGCGTCGGACGCATTCGTCTTGTTCTGCTTGTTTGTGCCTGAAACACGCGATTACGCGCTTGGGGGCGCGCTCGCTACACGCAAGCAAGCGACCGCGTTGCGTGTAGCGGAGTAAGGCCATGCTGGCACAAACGTGCCGCGGCGAGCGGCCAAAGACAATTTGCTTAAAAGGTGCGGCGGCAACGGTTTGCGCGTTTCTCGTTGCTGCCATTCTTCTTCTCATCCCCTCACCTGGTGACTGCGCGCCGAGCGTTCCTGACCTGCTCGCACAGAAGCTCGGCCAAGATAATCCTGCCGCCCTCGCCGCCATTGCGATCTTCGCCACAACCTATCTCGTTATCGCAATCGGCAAGTTCCCTGGCTATCAGCTTGATCGCGCAGGCGCGGCTCTGCTTGGCGCTGCGCTTATGGCCGGGCTTGGCGTCATGCCGCTCAATGAGGCTTACCGGGCGATCGACTTCGACACCATCACGCTCTTGCTCGGCATGATGATTGTCGTCGCCAACCTGCGGCTCGCGGGGTTCTTCCGGCTGGTGAGCCATCTTGCGATGACTCGCGCGCGCCATCCGCTTGTGCTTCTCCTCGCCATCGTTCTCGTCGCGGGAACTCTCTCGGCTTTCCTCGTCAACGATACCGTCTGCCTTGCGATGACGCCGCTCGTGCTCGATCTCGTAAGGAGGCTGAAGCGCAACCCTGTCCCTTATCTTTTGGCGATTCCGATGGCCTCGAATGCCGCCAGTGTAGCAACCATCACGGGCAATCCGCAGAATATGATCATCGGCCGGCTCTCCGAGATCCCTTACGGCCAATTCGCCGGATCGCTCTGGCCAATTGCCGCCGTCGGTCTTGTCTTAACGCTCGCGCTTCTTGCGTTGATCTACCGGCGCGAGTTTTTGACGCGCGCAAGCCTGCCGGAAACTCCCCAACCGGCTCCGCGCTATCACCGCCCGCTCGTTCTCAAATCGGTTTTCGTGACAAGCGTCATGATGGCATTGTTCTTCGCGGGCGCGCCGGTCGCGCGCGTCGCGATCGTGGGCGGCGCTTTGCTCCTCTTCACCCGCAGGCTCAAGGCGGAAAAGGTCTATCGCGAGATCGACTGGACGCTACTTCTCATGTTCGCGGGACTCTTCATCGTCGTCAGCGGATTTGAGAAGGCGGTGCTGAGCCCGGAGCTGGTTGCGAGAGTGAGCGAGATTAGTTTCACGAGCCAGTCTGCACTCTCGCTTGTAACGGCGGTTCTCTCAAATCTCGTCAGCAATGTCCCCGCCGTTCTCGTTTTACAGCCGTTCGTCTCGAAGTCGCCCGATCCGCAGCACGCCTGGCTCATCATCGCTATGGCCTCGACCCTTGCGGGCAACTTCACGCTTGTCGGATCAGCGGCCAATTTGATTGTCGCACAGCGCGCGCGAAGCGAAGGCGCTGCCATTGGCTTTTGGCCTTACTTCAGGGTGGGGGCGCCGCTCACAATCCTAACGATCCTCTTCGGCATCTGGTGGCTGTAACTGGCACCGTCATCTTTGATCCAATCATCGAGGAGAAAGCTATGAGCCCGATCTTCTTTGCACCCTTCATCATCTTTGCCGGAGCGCTTCAGGCTTTCGGTGCCGTAATGAGCGCCCGATTGCGCCTTTCGCTCACAAATCCCTGGCTTTCTCTGGCCGTTCTTTTCTCGCTAAACGCCTTTTTCTTCGCCAGCCTTTTTGCAATGGTGCCGCGCCCGCTGCCAACTCTTGCGGGGATAAGCTCGATGCCCTGGTGGGCGCCGCTCGCAGGGCTGACCGGCGCTGTTGCAGTTTTCGCCGGGCTTGCTCTCATCGACAAGCTCGGCGCAGGGCTCGTCAATGGGCTCATTATCGCGGCGAACCTCGTCACATCACTGTTGATCGATCACTTCGGCTTAATTGATGTGCCGGTGCATACACTGAATGCCTGGCGTGCTCTCGGCGGCCTTCTGATGGGAGCCGGCATGTTTCTCGTTTTCCGCTTTTGATCGCGAGCCATCCCTGCCCCGGCCATCAGACCGCCCAGGGCCGGCGCATCATTCTGGGGGAGACTCTGGGCGGTCTTCTCCGGAGGCACGGGTTTCGCCCTCCAGTTCGGCTGAAGACGGAATGGCGTACACGCCGCCGAGCCAGCGGTGGAGATCGATTTCCGCGCAGCGTTTCGAGCAGAAGGGGCGCGTGGCGAAATCGGCAGGCTTGCCGCAAATTGGGCAAGGCTTTGCGGTTTGCCAGGCGGCTTTTTCTTGGTGCTCTTCTTGATCCGCCACGAGATGCCTCTGAAGGCCTCAGTTACACCCTATTTAACCACGAGAAGTGGGCTGGATAACCCTCGCCGACAAGAAGCGACATTGTCTCATAGAGCGGCAAGCCGACGACGGCCGAGTAAGATCCATTGATCTTTTGCACAAAACAGCCGGCAAGCCCCTGGATTGCATAGCCGCCAGCCTTGCCGCGCCATTCGCCGCAGGCAAGATAAGCCTCGATTTCATCGCTCGACAGCCTTTTGAAACGCAGGCGCGTCTCAACGAGCCTCGCGCGCAAGCGGCCTTTGGGGGTCACAAGACAGACCGCCGTATGCACGCGGTGCGCCCGGCCGGAGAGCAGCCGCAAACTTTGTGCTGCCTCGGCCACCGTCTCGCACCTGGGCAGAATGCGGCGCCCGACGCTCACCACCGTGTCGGCACCAAGCACATAGGCGCCGGAAAGCTCCGGCCGCTCTTGCGCGAGGTGCGCGGCGCGCGCCGTCTTTTCCTCCGCGAGCCTTGCCGCAAGCGTCCTTGGCAGTTCGGCTTTCCGGGGCGTCTCCTCAACGTCGGCGGGAAGCAAAGCATCGGGCTCGATCCCGATCTGCTGGAGAAGCTCGAACCTCCGGGGCGAAGCCGAAGCCAACACAAGCCTTGGCCGCCAAGCCCTCTCGCTCCCGGTCATGGCGGAATCGCCTTTCTCTTTCTCATTTGAACCGGTAGGTGATCCGGCCCTTGCTCAGGTCGTAAGGCGTCATCTCCACAAGGACCTTGTCGCCGGTCAGAACACGAATGCGGTTCTTGCGCATTTTCCCGGCTGTATGCGCGATGATTTCATGCCCGTTATCGAGCTTGACGCGAAAGGTTGCGTTTGGAAGCAACTCAAGAACAGTGCCTGGAAATTCGAGCAGTTCTTCCTTCGACATTTGTGTCCTTCGGTTCAGGCCGCCTTCAGCGCCGCCGGCTGGCAAGGATGGGCCGGGACCCTAATTGAGAAAGGCGGCTTTGTGAACAGCGCCCGCCCGGGCTGTGATTTGGAGCCGCCCATTTCCCGCATAGGTGCACGCCGGGCGGCCCGGCAAGGACAAGGCGCCCGCGTTCATTTCCGCAGCTGATTCAATGGAGCAGCTGGGCCGGTGCTAGCCTTTCTGGCCGCATCCTCGGCAGCATAGCGGTTGTAACGGCGGATGGCGAAAGGGATGGTCGCAAGATAGGCAAGGCTCAGGACAATTAAGATCTCCATCGTAAAGGTCGCAAGCAAAAGTAGGCTCGCGGCGATTCCGAAGAGAACGAAGGGGACATATTCGCGCGGCACGCGGCCAATTCTTTTGACCGAGAAATGCGGGATGCGGCTCGCCATTAAGAAAGCGACCGCCAAGACATAGGCAATGTCAATAGCCACCGCCGCGCGCGTATCGGGAATGGCCATGACCGAAAGATTAAGATAGACGGGCAAAAGCCCGGCGATCGCACCGGCGGGCGCGGGCATGCCGGTGAAGAAGTGGCTCTGCCAGGCCGGCCGGCCGGGCTCGTCCGTCATCACATTGAACCGGGCAAGGCGCAGCGCGGCCGCGATAGCGAATACGAGTGCGGCAAACCAGCCAAAGCTCTTGATCTCATGCAGGCCCCAAACATAGAGAATGAGCGCGGGCGCGACCCCGAAATCCACGAAATCGGCAAGCGAATCAAGCTCGGCTCCAAAGCGCGAGGTGCCGCGCAGCGCGCGCGCAAGCCGTCCGTCCAGGCCATCGAGAATGGCTGCGACGATGACGGCGACCACTGCCCGCTCGAACTCGCCTTCCTGCGCAAAGCGGATGGCGGTGAGGCCCATGCAGAGGGCAAGCAAAGTGACAAGATTGGGAAGAATGACCCGCAGCGGAACCGCGCGAATGCCTCGCCTCGCGCGGCGGGGATCAAAACGGGCACCGCCGCCGCGATGAAAAAGCGTCACCCGGGCGCTGGGGCCGGGAGTGTCTTCTGAACCATCCTCGTTTTCAAACATGCTCATTGGCGTTGCGCATTGTGGCAAGAGACAGGGCGTTCGTCCTGCCGCCGGATCGATCCGGATCGTTATTACACCCCGGCCGGGATTGCACGGCTTTTCTCGCGCCGCAGCCGCTAGCCAGCCTAATGCCGGGGCTCCAGGAGCTTGACGTCTTGCCCGGCCCTGTGCCACGTCCTTTCCGGGCTGCGCAACGCGGCCAGAGTAAAGGACGGAGAACTTCGTGGCCGAAGCGGGGGAAATCGAACGCGCTCTGGAGAACGCAATTCGCAAGCGCATGCTGGAGGGCACCGGAAAGCTCGGGCCTGTCAGCTCGGCTGGAGGGGTTTTGCAGGTTACCTTTTCGGGCGTTACGGACGACGCGCATGTTTTTGAGACGCTCGGCGGGGCCTTGCTCGATCTGCGCCTCGAGCATCAAATCGTGCCGGAGCTTGATGTGAAGATCAGGCGCGGCTGATGGGGGTTTCCTTGGCCGGGAGCATTGCAGGTCTCTTCGAGTGAAATCCCCGGCCTGTGTGGCAGCCGGGGCGGGAGCGGGCAGGCCGCGGTTCACATCACCAGAAATCTGGTCTACGAAGGCGGCCAGAGCTGCGAGTGCAGCGCTGCCGTTCCCGCAAGGGCCGCGCTCGGGAGAACCCCAAGCGCGGCCTTGCCGTGCTAGAGCAAAGATCAATGCCCAAGCGGACGGATATTTCCACCATCCTCATCATTGGCGCGGGGCCGATCATCATCGGCCAGGCGTGCGAGTTCGACTATTCCGGCACTCAAGCCTGCAAGGCATTGCGCGGCGAGGGCTACCGCATCGTCCTCGTCAATTCCAATCCGGCGACGATCATGACCGATCCGGGGATGTCGGACCGCACCTATCTTGAGCCAATCACGCCCGAGATCGTCGCCAAGATCATCGAAAAAGAGCGTTATGCAGTGTCCGGCGGCTTTGCCATTCTGCCGACGATGGGCGGGCAGACGGCGCTTAACTGCGCGCTATCCTTGAAGAAGATGGGGGTGCTCGACAAGCTCGATGTCGAAATGATCGGCGCAAGCGCTGCGGCAATCGACATGGCGGAAGACCGCAAGCTCTTCCGCCAGGCGATGACCAGGATCGGCCTTGAGACGCCCCGCTCGCACCAGATCAAGACTTTGCCGCAAGCGCTCGCGGTCCTCGACGACATCGGCCTGCCCGCGATCATCAGGCCCTCCTTCACAATGGGCGGCACAGGCGGCGGCGCCGCTTATAATAAGGCCGAATATATCGACATCGTCGAGCGGGGAATCGATGCCTCGCCGACAAACGAGGTTCTGGTCGAGGAAAGCGTGCTCGGCTGGAAGGAATTCGAGATGGAGGTCGTCCGCGACAAGGCGGATAACTGCATCATCGTGTGCTCGATTGAAAACATCGACCCGATGGGTATCCACACGGGCGATTCGATCACCGTTGCTCCGGCGCTCACCCTCACCGACAAGGAGTATCAGATCATGCGCGATGCCGCGATTGCGGTCCTGCGCGAGATCGGGGTCGAGACCGGGGGCTCTAATGTCCAGTTTGCCGTCAACCCGAAGAACGGCCGGATGGTCGTGATCGAGATGAACCCGCGCGTCTCGCGCTCCTCGGCCTTGGCATCCAAAGCAACGGGCTTTCCGATCGCCAAGGTCGCGGCGAAACTAGCGGTCGGATTTACGCTCGATGAAATCGCAAACGATATCACCGGCGGCGCAACGCCCGCCTCGTTCGAGCCGTCGATCGACTACATCGTCACGAAAATCCCGCGCTTTGCGTTCGAAAAGTTCCCGGGCGCCGAGCCGCTTTTGACGACATCCATGAAATCGGTCGGCGAGACGATGGCGATCGGCCGCACCTTTGCCGAGAGTTTGCAAAAGGGGCTGCGCTCGCTCGAGACGGGGCTTGATGGCCTCGACGAGATCGAAATCGAAGGACTTGGCCTTGGCGATGATATGAATGTGCTGCGGGCGGCGCTTGGGCGGCCGACGCCCGACCGGCTTCTTGTTGTTGCTCAGGCTCTGCGCCACGGCATGCCGCAAGAAGAGATCGGCGAGGCCTGCGGCATCGATCCATGGTTCATCGCGCGGATTGCCGAAATCCTCGATCTCGAAGCCAAGGTTCGCGCGTATGGACTGCCGCAAGATGCCGCAAACTTGAGAATGCTGAAGGCGGCGGGCTTCTCGGATTCGCGTCTCGCGGGTGTCGCGGGCATCACCGAAGCGGAGGTCCGGGCCTTGCGGCAGCGGCTTGGCGTGCGGCCCGTCTTCAAGCGCATCGACACCTGCGCCGCCGAATTCGCTTCGCCCACGGCGTATATGTATTCGACTTATGCACCGCGCTTCGGCAGGGCTCCCGAGTGCGAGGCGCGTCCCTCCTCGCGCACCAAGATCGCTGTTTTAGGCGGCGGGCCGAACCGTATCGGCCAAGGGATTGAGTTCGACTATTGCTGTTGCCATGCGAGCTTCGCTCTGCGCGAGGCGGGCTTTGAGACGATCATGGTCAATTGCAACCCTGAGACGGTCTCAACGGATTACGACACATCCGACAGGCTCTACTTCGAGCCTCTCACCAAAGAGGATGTGCTTGAGATCCTCGCAAAGGAAATGGAGGCGGGAGAACTCAAAGGCGCAATCGTCCAATTCGGCGGCCAGACGCCGCTTAAACTCGCGCATGCGCTCGAAGAGGCAGGCATTCCAATTCTCGGCACGTCGGTCGATTCGATCGATTTGGCAGAGGACCGCGACCGGTTCAAACGCCTTCTCGATAAGATTGGCTTGAAACAGCCGATGAACGGGATCGCCTATTCGATCGAGCAGTCGCGGCTTGTTGCCGCAGAGCTCGGCCTCCCGCTCATCGTGCGCCCATCTTATGTTCTGGGCGGGCGGGCGATGGCAATCATCTACGACAAAGCGGCGTTCGACGAATATCTCTTGGGCACTCTGCCTGGTCTCGTCCCCTCCGAAGTCAAGGCGCGCTACCCCAACGATAAGACCGGGCAAATCAACACAGTGCTCGGCAAGAATCCGCTGCTCTTCGACCGCTACCTTTCCGATGCCGTTGAGGTCGATGTCGATGCTCTCTCAGACGGACGGGACGTCTTCATCTGCGGCGTGATGGAGCACATTGAAGAGGCGGGCATTCACTCCGGCGACAGCGCCTGCTCGCTGCCGCCGCGCTCGCTTGCGCCAGAGATTGTCGCCGGACTCGAAGAGAACACGGAAAAGCTCGCGCTCGCCCTTGGTGTTGGCGGACTCATGAATGTGCAATATGCGCTCAAAGATGGCGAGATCTATGTGCTCGAGGTCAACCCGCGCGCCTCGCGCACGGTCCCTTTCGTGGCCAAAGTGACCGGTCTGCCGCTCGCCAAGATCGCGGCGCGAATCATGACGGGAGAGAAGCTTTCAAGCTTTGATTTGAAGCCCCCGCATTCCGGTCACATTGGTGTTAAGGAATCCGTGCTCCCCTTCGCCAGATTTCCGGGGGTCGACACGGTGCTTGGGCCGGAAATGCGCTCAACCGGCGAGGTCATCGGGCTTGACCGCTCGTTTCCGGTAGCTTTCGCCAAGAGCCAGCTTGGCGGCGGGATAAATGTGCCGAAAGCGGGGACGGTGTTCGTCTCGGTGCGCGATGCCGATAAGCCGCGCGTGCTCGAGACCGTGCGTCTCCTAGCCTCGCTTGGGTTCAAAATCGCGGCGACGGGCGGCACGGCCCGCTATTTCGAAACCAAGGGCATCAAAGCGCAGCGCGTCAATAAGGTCTCGGAGGGCCGGCCCCATGTGGTCGATTTGATCAAGAACGGCGGTATCCAGCTCGTGCTCAATACAACGGAGGGCGCCCAAGCCTTGGCCGATTCGCGCTCGTTGCGGCGGGCAGCGGTCTTGCATAAAGTCCCGTATTATACGACTCTTGCGGGAGCGATTGCCGCGGCGCAAGGGATCCGGGCCTATCTTGCCGGGGACCTCGAGGTCCGCGCTCTGCAGGACTATTTCAGCTAGGGCCCGGCTGATCGCAACATGTTCGCGATGGGCGTGGAGAGGCGCCTCTCCTAGAGCGGGGCGGGAGAAGGTCTCGATTGGCCCGCTCCGGGCGGGCAATCTCAAAAGTGAAGCAGTGCCAAAGAGAAGTTGAAATGGACAAAATCCCCATGACAGCGAGCGGCTATTGCGCGCTCGAAGAGGAGCTCAAAAGGCGTCAGCAGATCGAGCGGCCGCGCATTATTCAGGCCATCGCCGAGGCGCGGGGGCATGGCGACTTGTCCGAGAACGCCGAATATCACTCAGCGAAAGAAGCCCAGGGCCTCAACGAGGCCCGCATTGCCGAGCTTGAGGCGAAACTGTCGCGGGCCGAGGTGATCGATCCTTCGAAACTCTCCGGCCATACGATCAAATTCGGCGCGACCGTCACGCTCATCGATGAAGATACCGAGGAGAAAAAAGTCTTCCAGATTGTCGGCGAGAGCGAGGCGGATGTGAAAGCTGGCCGAGTCTCGATCACCTCGCCAACCGCGCGTGCCCTCATTGGCAAGGCGACGGGCGACACGGTCGAGGTGAGCACGCCGGGCGGCGGCAAAAGCTACGAAATAATCGAAGTGTCTTTCGGATAGTTAAGGGCCTGCCGCAGCCTTTGAGGCGGGCGCGCGGTCTTGCGGAGGGCTGGTCGCCTCCTGTTTTTGCGCCGCGCCATCGAGATCATATACATCGGGCGCGAAATGGATCACGCCATCGGCGTTTTCCCACGCGTCGAGATACACCCAGGCAACCGGCAGCGGATGCGGCAGCTTGATTTTCTTCTGAGCGCGTCTCGCCACCGCGTCTTCGATTGCTTGCCGGTTCCAGCGCCCGGAAGAGTGGCCATCGTTTAAAAGCCAAGTTGCGAGATCGTAGATGCCGTCGACGCGTACGCACCCATGCGAAAGAAAGCGGTAGTTGTCTGCGAAGAGCCTGCGCTCGGGTGTGTCATGCATGTAGACTTGCTTAGTATTCGGCATGTCAATACGCAGCCTCCCTAAGGCATTCTTGGCGCCGGGCTCCTGGCGGATGATGAAGCTTTCCCCATGCGCGCGCAGCGCGCGCCGCAGGCTCACTCTGTGCCCGCGCCCATCGAGCACCACGAGATGAGCGCGGCGCAAATAGCCCGGATCGCGCCTAAGCCTCGGGATCACCTCCCGCTCGATGATCGCGCGCGGGATCGTCCATGAAGGATTAATCGTGATGCCGCGGATGAGGGTCGAGATCTGGGGCGAAGGGTCGTCCGGCCTTCCGGCAACCGCGGCATGGCGCTGGACGGCGCGAAAATTTTCGACAGCCTCCACCGAGGCCGAGGGAATATTCACAGCCAAATAGGGCCGGTCAGCCAGGATGCTGGCGCGGCCGAGGAGCTCGCGGATGCGCTTGGCGCTTTGCTCAAGCTGACGCGCACGCACGTCTGCTGGAACGTTCATCGCGTCCAGCGTCTCTTTGTCCGCCTGCCCGCTTGGCGCAATTCCCGCGCGCTCTTGAAACCGCATTAACGCGGCCGTGAGCGCATCATCCCAAATGTCTTCGGGCGCGGCCTCATCGAGATCTCCTTCTGCCGCAAGGCGCTGGCGCAGCAGATGGATCTTTTGCGGGTCCTTGGCGGCGCCCGGCCCGAAAGGCCGCGGCAGGGTTGGCCAGCCCCCTTGCGCAGCAATTTGCCGGTAACGCGCGGCCGCCTGCTCCGTGCAGAAGGCCGTATCGGTCTGAAGCGTGGGCGTTGGATCGCCGCTGAGCGCACGGTGGCCCTTCGGCTCTTCGTCTCTCTTGGCATGCCCAGCCGGGCGGTGGCGCGCTGCCTGCGGCGGAGGCGGCTCATAAACAGAAGCGCGCGGGTTTCCGGGCAGCGCCGTTGCGCAACTTTGGGGGCTTGCCGCCGGAGCCCCGGCGGATTCGCCGCCGCCTTGCTGATCCGCCGTTTGGCGTCCTGAGGCAGATCCTTCTGCCGGAGCGGGCTGCCAAGCGCTTCCCGCATATAGCGGGACGGCCGCGAGCAAAAGCCCAAGTGCTGCGGCAAAGCAGGCGCGTGTCATCGCGGACGCCATCATCCGCTATGAAACCGGCTACCCGCGTAAAGTTCCGCCTCCTAATCGGATCACATGCATTTGGTTCTGGCCTTCATAATCAACATTGAGCGTGATTGCGGGTGAGCTTGCCCAAAATCTCGTTCACCGCTTTGAAGTCGAAGGGTTTGGATAAGACCGGGCTGCCCTTGAAGCGCTCCGCCACGCCGCCTGCTCCGTATCCCGTCGCGAAAGCCATCGGCACCCCGATCTCTCGCAGCCGGTCAGCAACCGGGTAGCAATCCTCCCCGCTGAGTGACACATCGAGGATCGCGCCGTCCACCTTCTCGCGGCCGATGAGATCGAGAGCCTCCCGGCAGGTTGCAACCGGCCCGGCCGTGTCGAAGCCAAGCTCGGAAAGCCAGTCTTCCACCATGGCCGAGATGAGCGGATCATCATCCAGAACAAGAATGCGAGGCATAAAGAGGGCTCCCCCAATTGTCATTGCTCTCTCTAAGTTTACTTAGGCTAGCATAGCGCCACAACCGGCTTGGGTCTAAACTCGTCCGGCCGGGCGCTCCGCATTCAAAGCCCAGGGAAATCTTCGTGCGGCTGCTGGTGTCACATGCCCGCCCCTTCCTCGCCGCAGGTTTTGGGCTTGTCGCCTTTGCGGGCATTGCAAGCATTTATCTCGCCAGCCGCACAGCCGAGCTTGAGCGCTGGGCCGCGCATACGCTGCAAGTGCAGGACCGGGCCCTTAACTTGCTCAACGATCTGAACGAAGCGGAAGGCGGCCAGCGCGGCTTCTTGCTGGCCGGCGATGAGGAATATCTCAACCCCTTAAAGCAGGCCCAAGCGGAGCTTCCGCAAGCAATTGCCGATCTTCGTCAGCTCACGTCCGATAGTCCTGAGCAACAGGAAACGCTTAAGCAGATCGAGGCGCTTAGCACCGCCAGGGTCGAAAGGCTCCTGTCCGCCGCCGCCTTGGCTAAAGAGGGCCGCCGGGAAGAAGCGATTGCTGCTATTCGCACTGGGCGAGACAAGCAGTTAATGGACAGCCTCAGAGCTCACTTTAAGCAGCTCTATAATCGTGAGCGGGATTTGCTGGTCGCGCGCCAAGCTGCTAGCGGAACGTCCGGTCTGTTGCTTGAGCTCGCCATCGGCGCCAGCCTCGCCCTCGCGCTCGCATTTGCCGCCATTCTCGCTGATACGGTCCGGCACGGCATCAACAAGCTGCAGGCCCGCACCGCCGAGCTCGAAGCCGAGGCAAAGCGCAGGCGCGAGACCGAGGACATGCTGCGCCAGGCACAAAAGCTCGAAGCGGTCGGCCAGCTGACCGGTGGCATCGCGCATGATTTCAATAATCTTTTGACCGTTATCCTTGGCAATCTCGATACATTGCGGCGGCGGCTCGAAAATGGTTCCTCTTCGCAAGACCAAGACAAGCTTATTTCTCTGCTCTCAAAGCCGCTTGATTCGGCCATTCAGGGCGCGCGCAACGCCGCGCAGCTCACGCATAGACTCCTTGCCGTCGCGCGCCAGCAGCCGCTGCAGCCAGTCCAGCTCGATCTCAATCAGCTCGCCGCGGGAATGTCGGATCTCTTGCGGCGCACGCTGGGAGAGAAGATCAATCTTGAAACGGTCTTGGCGGGCGGCTTATGGCCAACCTTCGCCGATGCCAACCAGGTCGAGAATGTGCTCGTCAATCTTTGCGTTAATGCGCGCGATGCGATGCCAGAGGGCGGTAAGCTCACCATCGAGACGGCGAACTCCTATCTCGACGAGAGTTATACGAGCCAATTCTCCGAGGTTAAGCCCGGACCTTATGTGCTGCTCAGCGTAACAGACACGGGCACCGGCATCCCGCCTGATATCATGCCGCACATTTTTGAACCGTTCTTTACAACGAAACCGGCCGGACTGGGCTCGGGCCTTGGGCTTGCGATGGTCTATGGCTTCGTCAAGCAGTCTGGCGGCCATATCCGGATCTACAGCGAAGCCGGGCACGGGACCACGGTGAAGATCTATCTTCCCCGTCTCATGGCAGCCCAAGAGAGGCAAGCCGCACCCGCCGCCGCTCCGGCTGGCCTTGCCGCCGTTCCGCTCGCCGCGCCAGGCGAGACCATCCTCCTCGTTGAGGATAATCATGGGGTGCGCGATTATGGCAGGGCGGCCCTTGAGGAGCTCGGCTACAGCGTCATCGAAGCAGGCGACGCCGCCGTGGCGCTCAATGTTTTGCAAGGCGCCTCGCGCATCGATCTGCTCTTCACCGATATTGTCCTGCCCGGGATGGGCGGGCGCGAGCTCGCAGCCAAGGCGGCCAAATTGCGCCGCGGCCTTCCCGTCCTGTTTACGACGGGCTACACCCGCAATGCGATCGTTCATCAGGGCAAGCTCGACTCGGGCGTTCATCTCCTCACCAAGCCCTATACCCAGCCCCAGCTTGCAAAGAAGATCCGCGAGCTCCTCGACGGCAGGCCGCCGCTGCAAAAAAGCCCGTGAGGTTTGAGTCGTAAGATCAGCCCTGCCATGGGCGGTCCCCGGGTTAAACCCGGGGAGACCCGGGCCATCCCTGCAGGCAGCTGTCAGCCGCTCATCGAGTCCTCGCCCTAGGCCCGGCGAGCACGCCGCCGGGCAAGGGTTCCCTGACGCCCGTTGTCATAGGAAAAGTAATCGGCAAATCTCTCGCCCGGCGCACGGCAAGATAAGCAAAACCTTGCGCCTCCAACGCGTCAGCGTGCCAGCCAAAGACCTCCGCCGCGAAGACGGGACATGGCAGGCGGAGGGCAAGCTCCCGCATCAAGGTTTTATTGCGTGCGCCGCCGCCGCAGACGATGGCGCGCAAAGGCGCGGCAGGCAGATGAGCGAGCGCGCGCGCAATTGCGGCTGCTGTGAAGGCCGTAAGCGTCGCCGCGGCGTCTGCGGTGTCTAGCCTTTCGGCGGGCGCGCTTGAAAAATCGTTGCGGTCGAGGGATTTCGGCGGCGGGACCGCAAAATAGGGGTTGGCGAGAAGCTCATCCAAGATTTGCCGATTCACCTTTCCGGCTGCCGCGGTGGCGCCGTCGCGGTCGAAGGGCAGGCCGAGGCGGTTCAAGAGGAGATCGTCGATGAGGGCATTGCCGGGCCCCGTGTCGCAGGCGATGAGCTCTTCGCCCGGCGCGACAAAAGTCAAATTGGCGACGCCGCCAATGTTGATGAAGATGACCGGGCCAGAAAAATTCGCGGCGGCCGCGAGCGCACGGTGGAAAATGGGCATGAGCGGCGCCCCTTGGCCGCCCGCCGCGACGTCGGCGGCCCGGAAATCGAAGGCAACCGTCATCCGCAGGCGCTGGGCCAGGTCCGCGCCCCTGCCAATCTGAACCGTGAGACGCCGCTCTGGGCGGTGCAAAACAGTCTGGCCGTGGAAGCCGATAAGATCGACGCCCGTGCGCTCGATCGATTCTGCAGCCAGGAACGCTTCAACAGCCTCGGCATGCCGCTCGGTGATCATGGCCTCGGCCTCCCCAAGAGCACCCGGACGCGCATGGCGCTGCGCAAGCAAAGCGGCATCCGCAATGGCTTTGCGCAGCAGCGCTCTATCGGCGTCCTGGTAGGGGAAGAATGCCGAGGGTCCCAGGCTGACTGCATCCTCGCCGTTGGTTTGGATCAAGGCGGCATCGACGCCATCCATCGAGGTTCCGCTCATGAGGCCGATCGCTCGGAAAACCGGAATTTGAACCTCGCAAAGCTTCGCCGCAATGGAACTCTTTTGGCCGATTTCCGGATTACGTTCAATATGACGGGCCGCGAGGAGTCTCTCCCTGCACATAGCGGCGCTGCGCCAGGCCGGAGGAGACCGTCCGGCTGCCGGATTGGAGTTGGAGCCAATGCACGCAAGCCATTTCCACTATCTTCCCCTCACCTTTCCTTTTTTCTCGATCCTGATCGCAATTTTCATTTTGATTGCGGCCTTCATACAGATCGGCATTTTGCGCTACGCGTATTTGCGCCTCGGCTTGAGCCCGAGCGCAGCGCTTCTCGTGCTCGCCGGATCTCTCATCGGCAGCTATTTCAATATCCCAGTCGCGGAATTGCCGGAGCGGCAGATCGTGTCGGGCGAGGTGGTCGATTTTTTCGGCATGCGCTACGTCGTGCCTTACTTGGCCGAGAGGCCCGAAACCATCGTTGCGGTCAATGTCGGCGGCGCACTCATTCCTGGCGCGATGTCGATTTACTTGCTTTTCCAGCACCAGCTGTGGTTGCGAGGGCTCATCGGCACCGCTTGCGTGGCGGCGATCTGTTTTTTCTTGGCGCAGCCCGTTCCTGGCCTCGGCATCGCACTGCCGATTTTCGTTCCTGCGGCGGCAACGGCCGTGATCTCGTTGCTGCTGTCCTGGCAGAATGCAGCGCCGCTTGCCTATATCAGCGGAAGCCTCGGTCCGCTGATTGGCGCCGATCTCCTCAATCTCCCGCGGATTCAAGGGCTCGGCGCGCCCGTCGTCTCGATTGGCGGAGCGGGAACATTCGACGGAATTTTCCTCACCGGTATTTTGGCGGTGCTCCTTGCGAGCTTCACGAGCGGCTGGGGCCGCTTTGCGCCAGGCGGAAGGGCACGCTAGGAAATTGCCGCTGGCGTGTGTGCTGCCCACGCCTGGGCGGTCACAGATTGCAAAGCCCTGAGCTTGCCTCTAAATCTCAGGCCTGCCGCTTGAGCGGGATTGCTCAATGCGCGCTCCTCACGAAGGCGCAATGTGACTAGCGAATTCCGTCCCAAATCCGAATTCCTCGCCGCACTGATGCAGCGCGGATTCCTGCATCAATGCTCGGATCTCGCGGGCCTCGATCTCAAAGCGCGCAGCGGCGAGCTCGCCGGATATATCGGCTTTGACTGCACCGCGCCGTCCCTCCACGCGGGCTCGCTCCTCCAAATCATGCTTTTGCGCTGGCTTCAAAAGACCGGCGGCAAGCCGATTGCGCTGATGGGCGGCGGCACGACGCGCGTCGGCGATCCTTCCGGCAAGGATATGGCCCGCCAGCTCCTCCCGCTCGAGACAATCGCTGCCAACAAGGAGGGAATTAAAAAGGTATTCTCCAAATTCCTCACCTTCGGCGAGGGCAAATACGATGCAATTATGCCTGACAATGCCGAATGGCTTGCCGGGCTCAACTACATCGATTTTCTTCGCGAGGTCGGCCGCCATTTCTCGGTCAACCGGATGCTATCCATGGAATCCGTGAAGCTGCGGCTCGAGCGCGAGCACGAATTATCATTCCTCGAATTTAATTACATGTGCCTGCAGGCCTATGATTTCGTTGAGCTCTTTAAACGGTACGGCTGCCTCCTGCAAATGGGCGGCTCGGATCAATGGGGCAATATCGTCGCCGGCATCGATCTCGGGCGGCGCATGGGCACGGCGCAGCTTTATGGCCTGACCTCCCCGCTCCTGACAACCGCATCGGGCGCGAAAATGGGCAAGACTGCGCAAGGCGCCATATGGCTCGACGAGGCCATGCTGCCCGTCTTCGAATATTGGCAATATTGGCGCAATTGCGAGGACCGCGACGCCGGGCGCTTTTTGCGGCTCTTCACCGAATTGCCGCTCGACGAAATCGCCCGCCTCGAGTCGCTCGAAGGCGAGGAAATTAACGAGGCAAAGAAGGTCCTCGCAACCGAAGCAACCGCCATGGTGCATGGGCGCGAGAAGGCCCTTGAGGCGGCGGAAGCAGCGCGGAAGACCTTCGAGGAAGGACGCATTGCCGAGAATTTGCCGGCGGTTGAAGTGCCTGCAGCAGAGATCGAGCAAGGCCTCGGCGTGCTTGCCGCTTTCGTCAAAGCGGGGCTTGTCTCCTCAACGAGCGAAGCGCGGCGCCAGATCAAGAGCGGCAGCCTTAAGGTCAACGATGAGATTATAGCCGATGAGCGTGCAGTGCTTGGCATGAAGAACGCCCGCCGGGGCGCGATAAAACTCTCGCTTGGGAAGAAGCGGCACGTCCTAATTAAGATCATGTGAACAGATTGCGCGGCCAGCATTGCGCGCATCGAAAGGGAGGTTCGCCTCGGCGGGAGGCGTAAAGTTATTGTCTGGGATGCAATGGATCGAAATCGACGACGCCAAAGATCTGGCGGAAGATTCCCGGCGCAACCGCCGAGAGAGGATTGATGCTCAGCACCGGCGCGCTTGCCTTCCCGGTGATCCTCCAGTTTACCCCGATGAGGCCCTGCTCTTCGGATCCTCCGCCAAGGATCAGGCCGACAACAGGGATCCTCGCGAACATATTGTTGAAAGCGTAGATCGGCACGAACGTGCCTCTCATATCGACGCTGTCATGGGTAAAATCGAGCGTGCCATCGACCGTGAGCCCAATCGCCTCGCCGTTCATCGTGCCCTCGCTCAGCATGAGCCTGCCGCCCTCGCGCCGGAAGCGCACTTGCAGCTTATTGAAAGCCACCGCATCTGCATCAATCTTTTGCGGCCTGCCCGCCGTGCCGAGAGGCGGTGCGCCCTCAAGCACGAGCCGGCGCAAGGCAGGCTCGTCGCGCAAGATAAAATCGTTGATGATCAGCACGCCCGCGAGCTGATCCTCGCCGGCCACCATGCCAACCGAAAGCCGCCCGCGTTCCATTCTCTTATAGAGATCGAGGAACGCCAAAAAAGCTCCGGCATCTTCGCTCATCAAATTGAGCTGCGGCAGATTTCCTGCACTCGTCAAATTGCAAGAAATGGGCTGCCGGCCAAACGTTCCCGCGAAGCTGAATTGCTTGATTTGAGTCCCGCGTTTCGCAAAGTGCAGCTCGGCGCCGGTAATCACCTGCTTATTGTGGCCGCTTAGAATGCCGGCGTTGACATCGACCTCGATGTCTTTGATTGCACCGCCGGCATATTCGCCGGAAGGTTGGGGAGCGCCGCTGCTTTCTGCGGGGCTGAAGAGGAGCGAGCGCAGGAACGGCCGCACATCGATTACGTTGCCCCGCACCATGATTTTGAGCGCTCCGCCCGCGCTCGTCGCCTCAATCCTCATCTCGTCGCCCGCAGAGAACCTCGCCTGCGGGAAGGATGCCGTCACGACAGAGAATTGAGGGCCAATTTCGGCTCTGCCGCGCGCCTGAATGGCCCCAGCCTCAACAGCAATGGAGTCGAGGGTTGTCACAGAATCGTTGACGGCGAGAGAGAAAGCGATTTTGGCCGGCCGCCCGGCAGGCTTTGAAATTCCCGCAAGATCGATGGCGGCAGGAGTGAGATCGAGCTCGACTTTGGCTTTCGGCTTCTCCCCCGTGCCGACCGGCGCAAAAATCTTCGCCCCCACCGGCCCCGTTATGCCGGGAATGGCGCCAAACCCTTGGCGTGCCCGGGCCTCTTCGCTAAAAGTCACACTGATCGAAGCTTCCGCTGGCTTGCCCGCCCATTTCTCGATGACGACTTCAGCCGGAGCTCCGAACATGGAGCCCTCGCCGGTCGCTCTAAGGCGGGCAGGATCGACGTCGATCAGGAGAGTGGCGCCGTCTAATTTTTCGTTGCCGATGAGCCGCTCGGCCACGAAATTCGCAACCGTTGCATTGACCTTGAGCTCGGTATCGGAAGGAGAGGCGCCTGAGCCGACCTTCATAGCCACTTCGAAGCTGCCCTCCGCTTGCCCGCTCAGCGTCGCGGGATCGAGCGGAAGCCCCGCATAGGGCTTGAGAGACTCGCGCGATAAGAGATCGCCGATCGCCTCGACGCTGCCGGAGACTTTGGCGTTGAGCACTGCGCGGATTGGCTTTGCATCCGTATCCGCAACCCGGAACCCGCCATCCGATAGAGTTAAGGAACGGCCGCCCCCGGCCTCGATCTCGGCTCTCGAAACGGAAAATGAGGCTGCCCGGCCCGTGATGTGGCCAGTGCCGTCAATGCCGCGCAGCGGCGGCACGCCAGGCAAAAAATCGAGGCTCGCATTCCTCAACGCAAAATCGACGAGGACCTTCCCGTCGCCGGGCGCGTGATCGGCTCGCATCGCCTCAAGATCGGCGGCGTCGAAATCGACCTGAACGGTGCCCCTTTCGACGACTCCGCCGCGGGCGCGCGGCAATAAATAAGCCTTGACGTGCGAGGCGAGAAACGATGGCCACAGGCGCAGGACCAAACCAACAGGCGATGGCGAGATCGATGCGCCGAGTCTGACGTGGGGCCCGTTGGCCCAGTCGACCGTGCCCGCCAGGGCAAAGCCGCATTGCGGCCCCCTCAATGAGAAGCGGTCGAGCACCAGATTTTTTTCGGCAAGATAGAGCCGGGCCGAGAGTTCCGCCTGATCGATGGTGACGGGCTGTTCTCCCGGGTGTTCCGGGCTAGCAATTGCGGACCCTGAATTGGCGAGTTGGATGCGCCACGGATCGCCCTCTTGCGCGGGCAATTTCACGGCACCGGCGAGCGCAAAATGAGTCGACCCGGCCAAAAGCTGCCCGCGCTCGATCACGATCCGGCGGGCTGCCGGATCCCAATGAAGGGCGCCTGTGATCTTATCGATCATCAGCGGCTCGTCATCGGGATCGTCAAAGCGCAAATACCCGGAGCCGAACCAAAACTCGGCCGCGGCGGCGGAGAGCTTATCCTCGGCGTTCAGCCTTAGGTCGAGTTTGGCCGATAACGGCATGTCGAAATCGGCCCCGATCTTGCGCGTTCCAGCGAGGAGCAGGATCTCGTCGAGCGAGACGTTCGAAACCAACAGCGAAAGGCTGCGCTGCGACCCTGGGCTTCCACTGGCCATCCCGGCTGCCTGCCAACGCCCATTGGGCCCCTCGGCCGATAGTTCGAAACGCGCCGCCCCGGCTTGCTTGTCAAAGCTAAGGTTGACGCCATTAAAGACGATGCTCTGCCCCGCCGTCTCATCATCGATCACGAGCTTTCCGCCCATGATGCCGATGTGATCGATGGCCGCCGCGGGACTGTCAGAGCCCGTCAGCATGTTGACGGCCAGACGGATCGCCGCGCCGAGTCGCTTGACGAGCAGAGAGCGCGGCTTGAACGGGGCTGCCGGCCCGGGCGGAACTTGCGTTAGCGGGGCGGCACTACTGAAGTCTGGCGCCGGGCCCTCGCCCGGCGTTGTGACCGGCGCGGCGATCGGCAGCGTAGCCGGGGCTGCCCCTTCTGAACTCGCGGGAATGGGGAGGACAACCGAGCCGTCCGCCCGCAGCGCAAGATGGAGCTCAACATCGAATAGTTCGAGCCCCTGCAGTATCACCCTTCCTGTGAGCACGCTCAGGGGATCGAGCGACAGTTCGGCGCGCGGCGCGCTGAAAACCGTCCGGCCAGAGGCTTCTTTGATGACTAAGGTTCCTGTCCGCAGCGCGGGCTTATAGCCATTCTGCACGATGGCGACCTCGCCCAAGCTGAACTCGAAGCCATGATCGAAACGCTCGCCCAGCGCCTTCGCGATTTGCGGCGCAAAACCGTTGAGGCTAATCGGCCCGATCGCGAGGCGGGCATAGAAGAGGCTGCCGCAGAGGGCGAGCAGGGCGCCGATTGCAGCAAGACTCTTGAGGGCGAAGTGGCCATAGCGCTTGGCGAGGCGCGCGGCATTCCGCGCTTCGCCATTAAGCAAAAGCTCAGCCTTGCTGCGGCCGCTCAGCCAGCGTCCGAGCACTCCTGCCCCTCGGAGAGATCTTTTCGTGCCATTTTCCGCCAACAGCTTGCAGCCTCTTCAAGATTCAAGCCGAAGCTGGAAAATCTGGTACTTGGCGCATAATACCCTTTGTTGTGCTGCACTAGCGCACGCCGCAAAGAGGCAAAACAGTGGCCTTGATGGCCGTTCGATTATGACGAAAGGAAGGCGCGCATGAGCGGATCGTCCAAGCAAGCGGCCGCGGCTCCCAACAATAGCGGCAACGGCGTAAACGGCAAGCTGACACCGAAGCCAGCTGCCGGAGAGAAAGCGCCAGAGTTCGAGCTGCCGGATGATTCCGGCGGCCGCGTTTCGCTCGCAAGCTTTGCCGGCAAAAAGCTCGCGCTGTATTTTTACCCCAAGGACGACACGTCTGGCTGCACAAAGGAGGCGCTTGATTTCAATGCCCTGCGCGAGGAATTTGCAAAAGCCGGTACGGCAATCCTCGGCATCTCCCCGGATTCCCCGGCAAGTCATGCGCGCTTTAAGGCCAAACACGAGCTCGAACTGCCGCTTGCCTCGGATGAAACGAAGGCAACTCTTCAAGCCTATGGCGTTTGGGCCGAAAAGAGCATGTACGGCCGCAAGTATATGGGGGTCGAGCGCACGACCTTTCTCATTAAAGACGGCACGGTTGCGCAAGTATGGCGGAAAGTGAAGGTCCCGGGCCACGCCGCCGCCGTACTCGCTGCGGCAAAAGCGCTTTGAGGCCCATTGGAGCCGAGGGCTGGCGTTGGGGCCGCAGCAGCCCTATACCGGCGGCGATCTCCATGCTATGGGCGCAGAGTCCTTGCCCAGCGTACCCGGGCGGTTTGGCGGAGAGAAGAAAAGCATGTCGGAACGAGCCTGGCTTAACCGGAAGAATCCCGGCACCAAGAGCCAAACAAAGGAGCGGCGCAAGGGCGAGACAATCAAGGTCGTCCTCGAGGCTCTCGTCATCGCCCTCGTCGTGCGGACCTTCCTATTTCAGCCGTTCAATATTCCGTCAGGCTCGATGATCCCGACCTTGATGATTGGCGATTATCTTTTTGTCTCGAAATACTCGTACGGCTATTCGGACCATTCGTTCCCGTTCAGCCCGCATCTCTTCTCGGGAAGGCTGTGGGCCTCCGAACCCAAGCGCGGCGACGTGGTCGTCTTTAAGCTGCCGCGGGATGGCCAGACAGACTATATCAAGCGTGTCATCGGCCTGCCCGGAGATACGGTGCAAATGCGGCAAGGGCGCCTTTATATCAATGGCGAAGCCGTGCCGCGCGAGCCGGTTTCAAAATTCCATACCCAGGACTTCTACGGCCACGAGACGGATGTCCCAACCTACAAGGAGGTGCTGCCGGGCGGGGTAACGCACACTATCATTCAGATTCAGGGTGACACCGGCTTTAATGGCAATACGCAAGAATTTAAGGTTCCGCCCGGGCATTATTTCGTCATGGGCGACAACCGGGACAATTCGACCGACAGCCGCATCTCTCCCGATCAAGGCGGCGTGGGCTTCGTGCCGTTTGAAAATCTCGTCGGCCGCGCCGAGCTGATTTTCTTCTCGGTTGCCGATGGCCAGCCCGCCTGGGCCTTTTGGGAATGGCCATGGACGGTGCGCTTTGACAGGATGCTCAAGACCGTCAAATAGAAAGGTCCGCCGGGATGCGGCCATTCGAGCCCTCGAAGGCCGCATCGGGTACTTCTTCACCAGGCGCGCTTTGATTGAGGCCGCGCTCACGCATGTTAGCGCGGCCGCGGGCCGCAAGCGCGAGACTTATCAGCGGCTCGAATTTTTGGGCGACCGTGTGCTCGGGCTTGCGGTTTCCGAACTCCTTTTTACGGCTTTTCCGGAAGCCGACGAAGGCGAGCTTTCGCGCAGGCTTGCATCGCTCGTTTGCAGGGAATGTTGCGCCGCCGTGGCCCGCGCATGGGAAGTGGAGCCGTGCGTGCGGCTCGGCGAAGGCGAGCACCAATCCACTGCTTCCAAGACGACCGTGCTCGCCGATGTTTGCGAATCGATCATTGGAGCTATCTTTCTCGACGGCGGTTATGATGCCGCCAGGGCCACCGTGACCGCCGCCTTCGGCGGAAAGCTCCACTCGCCAGAGCGGCCGCTGCGCGATCCGAAGACCGCGCTGCAGGAATGGGCGCAGGCACGCGGGCTCCCGCCGCCGCTCTACCGCGAGTCCTCCCGCTCAGGGCCCGATCATGCGCCCGAGTTCACCGTCATCGTCGAGGTGCCAGGATATCCCGCCGCAGAGGCAAAGGGCCTTGCCAAAAGGCTCGCCGAGCAGGCCGCGGCAGCGGCCTTCATGGCACGGGAAGGCATCGGCCAGAGCGGACAAAAAGGCGCCGCATGACAAATAGAACAACCGTCGAGAGCCGGTGCGGCTTCGCCGTTCTTCTCGGCGCGCCGAACTCGGGCAAATCAACGCTCCTCAATCAGCTCCTTCAGACGAAAGTCTCGATCGTTTCGCGCAAGGTCCAGACGACACGCCGCTCGTTGCGCGCGATCGCCTTGGAAGGAAACACGCAAATCATTTTCGTCGATACGCCTGGCATCTTTACACCGAAGCGGCGCCTCGACCGCGCAATGATTGCATCCGCCTGGCAGTCGGGCAGCGATGCCGACGCCGCCGCTCTCCTGATCGATTCCGTCAAGGGCGTGACCGCCGATGTCGAGAACATCATCGCCCAGCTTCCCGAGATTAGCGCGACGAAAATTCTGGTCCTTAACAAAGTCGATATCGCCGAACGGCCGCGGCTCCTCGAACTTGCCGCAAAACTCAACGGCATGCTGTCTTTTGCGCAGACATTCATGGTCTCCGCTCTCACCGGCGACGGCGTTGTCAAGCTCAAACATGAGCTTGCAAACCTTATGCCGGCAGGCCCATGGCTTTACCCGGAAGACCAAATATCGGATGCGCCTTTGCGGTTTCTCGCGGCCGAGATTACGCGCGAGAAGCTTTTCGAGCGGCTGCATGACGAGCTTCCCTATCTCCTCACCGTTGAGACCGAGCGCTGGCAGGATTTGCCTGACGGCTCCGCGCGGATTGAGCAGACAATTTTCGTCACGCGTGAAGGGCATAAAAAAATCGTCATTGGCGAGGGCGGGCGCGTGATCAAGACGATTGGCACGGCGGCGCGCAGGGAGATCATGGCGGCGGCAGGTCAAGACGTTCACCTTTTCTTGTTCGTTAAGGTACGCGAGCGCTGGCTCGACGATCCCGAGCGCTACCGCGAGATGGGGCTTGAGTTTCCGAAGGAGTGATGGCTCAGCTCACTCCGAAGATATTGGCCCATCTACGAGCGACAGCTGATGTGCATGGTATGAGCAAAATCTTGCGGGCCTTAAGATGACACTCGCAAGCATGACCGGCTTCGCCCGCGCCGGAGGGACAGCCGGGCTTTGGCGTTTCGCCTGGGAGCTAAAATCGCTCAATGCCAAGGGGCTCGACATCAGGCTGCGCCTTGCGCCGCCTTTTGATGCCATCGAGCCCGACGGCCGCGCTCTCATCGCGCAAAAGCTGACGCGCGGAACAGTCCATGCTGCGCTTTCCGCCCAGCGGGAGCAGGCTAAGGCCGAGATCCGGCTTAATAAGGATTTGCTTGCTTCTCTTGCGGCGGCAATCTCCGCAATCACAGTGCCGGGAAAGATTGCCCCAGCGACGCTCGACGGCCTCCTTGCCGTCCGCGGAGTCCTCGAGATTGGCGATGCTGCCGAGGACGAGGCGGCGCTGCCGCAGGCGCGGGCAGGCGCCCTCGACCTTTTGGAACACGCCCTCGACTCTTTGGTTGCGATGCGCCAAAACGAAGGCCGCGCCCTGCAAGACGTTCTCGCGGTCCGCCTCGACCGCATTGAGGCGTTGACGCGTGCGGCCGAGGCCTGTCCGGCCCGCGCTGCTGAGGCAATCAGGGCAAGACTTGCCCAAGCGCTTGCGCTCCTTGCGGCAGACACAACGTTCGACGAGATGAGATTGCATCAGGAGGCTGTGTTGCTTGCGGCCAAGGCGGACATCAGAGAAGAATTAGACCGGCTTGCGGCTCATACCGCAGCCGCGAGAAGCCTCTTGGCGAAGGGCGGCGCGGCCGGCCGCAGGCTCGATTTCCTGGCCCAAGAACTCTCGCGCGAAGCGAACACGCTCTGCGCCAAGTCGAACGATGCAAGCCTTACGGGCCTTGGGATCGAATTGCGCGTTGAGATCGAGCAATTCCGCGAGCAGGTCCAAAATGTCGAATAAAGCCGCAGAGTTGGCGCAAGCGGAGGAACCCGCCTCAGAGCGCGTGCCGGCGCGCCGGGGCCTGATGCTCATTCTTTCTTCTCCTTCGGGCGCAGGCAAAACGACCCTGACCCGGATGCTGCTTCAGGCCAAGGATCTCGACCTCACCTTGTCGATTTCGGTGACGACGCGGCCGCGCCGGTCGAGTGAGGTCGATGGAATCCATTATACGTTCATCACGAAAAAGCAGTTCGAGGCCATGCGCGATGGTGGCGACCTGCTTGAATGGGCCGAGGTGCATGGCAATTTTTATGGAACGCCACGCGAGCCCGCCGAGAAAATCTTGGGCGAAGGTCGAGATATTCTCTTCGATATCGACTATCAGGGCGCGCGGCAGGTCAAGGCGAAATGTCCGCAGGAATCGGTGACCATCTTCATTCTGCCTCCCTCGATGAAGGAATTGCGCACGCGGCTCGAGCGCCGTGCCGAGGACCTGCCGCCGGTCATCGAGAAACGGCTTGAGGCGGCGCGCAGCGAAATCAGCCGCTGGAACGATTATGATTATGTTGTCATCAACGACGATCTGCAGAAAGCATTTGCGGGCCTTCGCGCGATCATTGCCGCCGAGCGCTGCCGCACCGCCCGCGCAAGAGAGGGAATCGAGGCTTTTGTCCGCAAGCTCCTCGCAGAGCCGTGACGGCTTTAGGCAAGGCAGCTTTGGTGAGAGCTGCTGATATTTGCTTTTCCTTATTGCCTCGCCCCTTCCGGGGCTGGAAAATCGTTCTTGCGAATCGAGACTGCGCGAGGATCTAATGCTCCAAATCCCCGGTAAGGCCTGCGGCGAATGCTCTCTGTGCTGCAAAGTTCTGGAGATCACCGAATTCCCAAAACCAGCGGGCAAGCTCTGCGAGCACTGTATAAAGTCCGGGTCCGGAGGCTGCAGCATTTATGAGCGCAGGCCGCAAATCTGCCGCGACTATCAATGCGCATGGAAAGACGACCGGAGCCTTGGGCCAAAGCTGCGCCCGGACCGCACCGGCACGGTCCTCATGGAAGATCCCGATTCGGACGAATATCGCGCGGTCTGCGATCCCGAAAAGCCTTTTGCGTGGTTGACCCCGCTCGTCTTCAAGCATCTTGTCGCAATGGCGAAGAGCGGGCGCATTGTCGTCGCCAAGGCCGGGCTCAACTCCTGGCGCATTTACGACAATGGGCACTGGAGCCCGTGCGTTTAAGCCGCCCAGAAGGCCAGACAACCGCATAAAACGGCCGCCTTGCCTCACTCCCAAAACGTTGTATAAAGCCCCTTTCGCTCCGGCCGGGGGCTGAACGGGAGCCCGCTTTCGGGCAGGACTGCTCAAGTCCGCTTCCCGGTGTCTCCGCCTTCGATCGTCTTACGAGCCTTTCCGGGCTCGAAGGGCTCGGCGCCGGGGCAAGCGTTCCAAGGAAAGGCAGCCCATGGCTCTTTACGAGCATGTCTATTTGGCGCGCCAGGACATCAGCGCTCAACAGGTTGACGCGCTGACGGCGCAGTTTAAGTCAGTCATCGAGTCCTTCGGCGGCAAGGTCGAAAAGACCGAGTATTGGGGCCTCAAGTCCCTTGCCTACAAGATTAAAAAAAACCGCAAGGCGCACTTTTCCCTCCTCAACGTCGATGCGCCGCCGGCCGCTCTCGCCGAGATGGAGCGGCAAATGGGAATCAATGAGGATATCCTGCGCTTCATGACGGTGCGCGTCGAGGCGCTGGAGCAAGGCCCCTCGGTGATGATGCGCAAGCGCGAGGACGAGGACCGGGGTGAGCGCGGCCGCGGCGGCCGGGCCGAGAGGCCCCCGAGACGCCAGCGCGAGGAGGCCGTTGAGAGCGTAGAGGTGGCCGAGCAATGACCAACGGTGCAGCGCCTAGAAGGCCGTTTTTCCGCCGCCGCAAGACCTGCCCGTTTTCCGGCCCGAACGCGCCGAAGATCGACTACAAGGATGTCCGCCTCCTTTCGCGCTATATCTCGGAGCGCGGCAAGATCGTGCCCTCGCGCATCACCGCCGTTTCGGCGAAGAGGCAGCGCGAGCTTGCCAGGGCTGTCAAACGCGCAAGGTATTTAGGCCTCCTGCCTTACGTGATTCGATAGTCCTTGCGCGCACCCCGGCCTGTGAGTATTCGGGAGCGATAGTGCGGCCCTAAAGGCCTTATGGCCGCGCATGCGTCCGCAGGCGATCCCCCTCCAATGAGGAAGCCTCTCTGCGGCCGGTCACATTTTTCTCGGGGCAGCAGCCATGCTGAACAGGCGCTCCTTCTTCGGACATAGATGGAACCGGCGCTTCTCGAAGCATGGCCCCGCTGCCGCGATTGGGATCGGCGCCGGACTTGCGGCCGCCGTCCTGTTCATGCTCGCAAGCCGGGGGACCTTGGCAACCGCCGCGCTCGCCAATCTCTCGCCGCTGCCGGTCATGATTGCCGTGCTGGGCTTTGGCGTCATCGCCGGCGCAGCCTCGGTGCTCTCGGCGATGATCACCGTCGCAGCCCTAGTCTATGCCCAGCAGAGCTTCGGCCATATCGATGCCGCTGCTCTCGCGGGGCTCATCTTCGCGCTCTTCCTTGGCATGCCTGCGTTTTGGCTGAGCCTCCTTTCGGTGCTGAGCCGGGCGAAAGGCAGCCCAAATTGGGTCGTGACGACGCGCGTTGGCAGTTTTTTTGCCCGCGAATACTGCCCAATCGAGCGCGTCATTGCCTATGCCGCGTCCATATGCGCCACGATCGGCGTCGCAATGGCGATTTATGTCGTGGACGTTTACGGCGGATTCGACACGGCTGTTCAAAAGCTCAGCGCTGAAATCGCCCCTTATGTCGAACGGATGATCAATCCAAAAGTCCAGCTGCCGGCTGGGGCCGACGTCCATTATCTTGCGAAATTGACGCTGCTGTCGGCCGCGCCCGCCGCCGCCGCCGGGAGTCTCGTCATGCTGATGCTTGATCTCTGGCTCGCCGGGCGGATCGTGCAGCTATCGGGCCAGCTCCCGCGCCCTTGGCCCGATATCCCGCGCGAGTTGCGGCTGCCCCAGGCCTATCTCCTCGTTTTCGGGGCGTGCGCCATTGCCGGCCCTTTCCTTAGCGGCTTGCCGGGCCTGATTCTCATCATTGTGGCAGCAACGATCGGAGTGGCCTTTGCTCTCACCGGACTTGCGGCTGTCCATCACCTCACGCGGGGAATGGCGTTCCGCATTCCGCTGCTCACGCTCGTCTATATCGGCTTGGCCTTCCCGCCGGCTTGGCTTTTCGTTGTCCTTGCGCTCCTCGCGGCCGGAATCGCGGAGACCGCTTTCTCACTGAGAGACCGCAAGGATAGGGCCCTCTTGCGAAAGAAATAACTTCACCAAGGAAAAATGTCATGGAAGTCATTCTGCTTGAACGGCTAGCCAAGCTCGGCCAGATGGGAGACACCGTCCGCGTCAGGGACGGCTACGCCCGCAATTTCCTATTGCCGCGCGGTAAGGCGCTTCGCGCGACCGAGGCGAACAAGAAGCGTTTTGAGACGGAGCGCGCCCAGCTCGAAGCGCGCAATCTCGAAACCCGCAAGGAAGCAGAGGCCGTTGCGTCGCGGCTCAATGGCCAGACCTTCGTCATCATCCGCCAGGCGGGCGAGACGGGACACCTCTATGGCTCGGTTGCACCGCGCGATGTCGCCGCTGCGGTGACCGGCGGCGGCTTTAGCATCAGCCGGGACCAAATCGTTCTCAAAGCGCCGATCAAGTCGCTCGGGCTCCACACCGTTCCGATCCGTTTGCATCCGGAGGTCGAGGCGGCCGTCACAATGAACGTCGCCCGCTCCGCCGAGGAAGCTGCGCGCCAAGCCAAGGGCGAAGCCGCGGCGGCCCCCGAGCGCGTGAGCGTCGAGGAGCTCGGCCTTGACGTCGGCGCTGCGCTGGCCGAGGCGGCGGCCGGCGCGGGCGAGGCCTGAGGCTTACACCTCTTTCCGGCCAGAAAGATTTAGCCGGGAGCCGTGCGCGGCTCCCCGGCCACTTTCGAAAAATTGGCGATTTGATGCATGGTGCGCCGCAGAGCGCTAAGGAGCCTCAGACGGTTTAAGCGCAGGCGCGGATCTTCAGCGTTCACCATCACCTTATCGAAGAACGCGTCGACAGCCGGGCGGAGCGAGGCCAAATCCTCCATGGCGTCTTCGAAGGGCGAGCTGCCGGCAAATTCCGCCCTGCCAATGCGCTCCTCTGCCAGAGCCAAGTGCTGTCGCATTGCGTTGCTCACCTTGGAAAGATCATCCCAGAGGGCCTTCTCGGCGGGATCTTCGAGGAGCTGTGGCTCGCATGGCGCCTCAAAAGCGCCTTGCCCATCGGCCTTTTCCTCCGCCCGGATGATGTTGGCTGCCCGGCGGTAGCCCGTGAGGAGATCAGCACCCTCCGGGGTGTCGAGAAAACGGCCGAGCGCCTCGACGCGCGAGACGATGAGCAGAAGGTCGTCTTGGCCCGGCAAGGCAAAGACGGCGTCAATGAGATCGTAGCGCGCGCCCCGCTCGCGTAAGTAAACCTTGAGCCTTTCGTTGAAAAACCCCATCAGGGCGCCAAACAGCGCCGCTGGCTCCCCGGCGGCTAGGGTAGTTTTGCCCGGGAAGCTCATCGGATCGAAAGCTGCGGCAAGGAGCGGACGCAGCGGCAGGCGCAATTTATTCTCGAGCACGATTGCGATCACGCCGAGAGCTGCACGCCTCAGACCATATGGGTCCTTGCTGCCGGAAGGCCTTTCCCCGATTGCAAAAAAGCCAACCAGCATGTCAAGCTTATCGGCGAGTGCAACGCTCGCCGCAACCGGCACAGAGGGCACGCGGTCCCCTTGCCCTTGCGGTTTGTAGTGATCCTCGATCGCCCAGGCGACGTCCGCGTCTTCGCCCTGGGCGGCGGCATAGTAGCGGCCCATGATCCCCTGCAGCTCGGGGAATTCGCCGACCATCTCGGCAGTGAGATCGGCCTTGGCAAGGAGCGCTGCCCGCGCGGCCTTTCCAGCGTCCGCGCCCAGGCGGCATGCGATCTCGCGTGCGAGCTGGGCAAGCCTCACGGCCCGCGCGCCTTGTGTCCCGAGCTTCTCATGGAACACAATTTGGTCAAGCCTTGAGACTCTATCCTCAAGTTTAACTTTAAGATCCATGTCCCAAAAGAACTTCGCATCGGCAAGCCGTGCTTGGACCACCCGCGCGTTGCCCGCGGCAATCGCGGCCCCGCCATCGCTCGCCTCGATATTCGAAACGAGTAGAAATTTGTTGCTGAGCTTTCCCGTGGCTGCCTCTTTCAAGGCAAAGCATTTCTGATTGACGCGGATCGTCGTCTTGATGACTTCGGGCGGTATGCCGAGGAAGGCCGAATCAAATTCGCTCAACAAAACGGCTGGCCATTCGACGAGACCCGCAACTTCCTCGAGGAGCTCTTCATCTTCCAAGAGCTCAAGGCCCTGCGCAAGGGCGAGCGCATGGGCATCGTGCAAGATGATGTCGCGCCGCCGTCCAGCATCGAGGACGACTTTGGCTTGCTCAAGAGCGGCGGCATAATCGGCAAAGCGGCGCACCTTGAGCTTTCCGGGCGCCATGAACCGGTGCCCGAAGGTCAGATCGCCCGCTGCAAGGCCATCAACCGAAAAGGGAACGGTCTCGGTTTCTTCGTGGTCGGGGCCGAAGGTGGCGAGGATCGCATGGAGCGGGCGCACCCAGCGCAATGCCCCAGGGCGCGCCGATGCCTGTCCCCAGCGCATCGACTTGGGCCAGGGGAAATTTTTGATCACCGGCGGCAATAGCTCTGCCAGGACCTCGATGGTGTCCCTGCCCTTCCGCTCAGAGATGGCGATGTAGAAATCGCCCTTTTTGGGGTCTCGTTGGATTCTCGCCTCGGCAAGCGAGCTGAGGCCCGCGTTTTTCAAAAATCCCTGCACGGCGGCCTCGGGCGCGCCGATGCGGGGCCCCCTCTTCTCTTCGCGGGTGTCTGGCTGGCGCGCAGGCAGGCCGCAGATGTGCAAGGCAAGCCGCCGCGGTCCGGCAAAGCTCACTGCTCCTTCGGCGGCAAGGCCTTGCGCCCGCAAAGCCTCGAGCACGAGATGGCGCAGATCCTCCGCCGCCCGGGCTTGCATACGGGCGGGAATTTCCTCGGAAAAGAGTTCAAGAAGAAGATCTGGCATTCGCAGGCCTAGCTTGTCCCGGTTCGCGCTCCAAGGTGTTCATCTATAGGGGCCGGCCGCGCGGGTGCAAATCACCCCAAAAGTGCGGGCGCGGCCATCAATTCTCGAACCAGTACGGAACAAAGGAGGAGCGCCCGCGTTTGCCTCGCTCAAGAGGGGGTGTTGCAAATCTAAAGGAGGTATTGTTCATGGATAAGAAGGTCATTTCCATGCTCTCCGGCGGCGCCCTGCTCGCGCTGACATCGACGGCCTTTGCCGGGCCCATGCCGGCCGCGAGCGAATCGGCGATAGCTCCGCCGGTCCAAACGGAGCAGGTCCACTATTACAGGCACGGCTATTACAGGCACGGCTATTACCGGCACCACTATAGGCACTACGGCTATTACGGACATCGCCACCGCTATGGCTATGCCCGGTATTGCCCGCCTAGGCACCGCTACCGCTATGGCTACCGTCATCGCGGCTATGGCTATGCGATGTACCGGCCGTATCGCTATGGCTGCGCCTGCCCGAGCTACGGCTATTATCGCCGCGGATTGGGTTACGGCTATTATCCGGGGGCAGCTGGCGCATCGATCGCAACCGGAGTGGGCGATATCTTTTCCGGAGCTCTTGGATTAGCAGCAGCTCCCTTCACCTGGGCGACCGGCGGCTACCCCTATTCCGGCTATCCCTACTACTACTGAGCAATATCCGGAACGGCCCGCAGTCACACTGGCGGCGGGCCGCCTCCTCGCTTTACGCGGTGGCTCCCGGGATCTGGTGGCTTGAGGTTCGAAATGTCCTCATCTCCAACGAACGGCGCGGACGCCTCGATGGTGCTAGCACCAGTCGCGCGCTCCGGACCCTGGAGCGGCTCCCAATAGCACTCGATCATCGGGTCAATGAAGATAAACTCGTTGGCATTGCACGCGCACATCGCTTGCGGCACTTGCAATACTTTATGATGCGCTCGCTAGCGCCGCGCGAGCTGAGCTTAACCGGCCAGTCTGTATGAGGGGCTCTGCCCTCCATTGCTTTAAATCCGCAAATCAAAGAGCGGATCCACCGCCGCTTGTTTTGAGCCATGCGGCCGCGCACCCTTTGGCGAGATCGCGCACGCGCAAGATATAGCTCTGCCGCTCGGTCACGGAGATCACGCCGCGGGCCTCGAGCAGATTGAAAATATGCGAGGCCTTGATGCACTGGTCGAAGGCGGGCAGCGCCAGCAGATGCTTTTTGCCCGCATCTCCCTTGGTTAGGAGCGCGCGGCAGGATGCCTCCGCATCATTAAAGTGCTGGAACAGCATGCCGGGATCGGCCGCTTCGAAATTATAGCGGGAATACTCCTCCTCGGCCTGGCGGAAGATATCGCCATAGCTGACGCGCTCGGCCCCCTCGCGGCCGTTGAAGTTGAGATCGAAGACATTGTCGACGCCCTGCACATACATGGCAAGGCGCTCGAGCCCGTAGGTGAGTTCGCCCGAGACGGGCGCGCATTCGATCCCAGCCACTTGCTGGAAATAGGTAAATTGCGACACCTCCATGCCGTCGCACCAGCACTCCCAGCCAAGCCCCCAAGCGCCTAGCGTCGGGCTTTCCCAGTCGTCCTCGACAAAGCGGATGTCGTGAAGGCGCATGTCGATGCCGATGGCTGCGAGCGAGGCAAGATAGAGGGCCTGAAGATCCTCCGGCGATGGTTTCAGAATGACTTGAAACTGGTAATAGTGCTGCAGCCGGTTTGGGTTTTCGCCATAGCGGCCGTCCTTCGGGCGGCGCGAAGGCTGCACATAAGCCGCTCTCCAAGGCTTCGGACCGAGCGCCCGCAAGGCTGTTGCGGGATGAAAGGTCGCCGCGCCCATCTCAAGATCATAAGGCTGCAGGATGACGCAGCCCTGCTCCGCCCAGAAGCGCTGAAGAGTGAGAATGAGATCCTGAAAGGAGCGCGTGGGGCCTGGCGAAAGCGGCGCCCTGTCGTTGATTGCGAGTGCCGTGTCGTTCATGGAATTAGAACTGCGTCCGGATGTTATGGGAGGGGAGCAAAGGCCGCCGGACTGCCCGCGCCGGTGAGCGGGAAAGCCAGGCGCGTCCCCGAGGGTCTAGCGGGCTAGCGAAGCGCCTATCCTAACAAGAGCGTGCCGAACAGGTCCATGGCCCGGCCGCCACCCTTTGCGGAGGGGCTCTTCAGACTGACCGTCATTGCGGACGTTGCAGCCGCCGGGCAGCCGCTTTGCCGTTGAAGCGAGCGGCCATCGCCGCTCCCGCCGAAGGCTCAGCGCCTGCGGTGCTGGCCGGAAATTTTTTCACCAATCAATAACGGCCGCGCCGCGATGGAGCGCATCGGCCAGAGGCGTAAAGCCGCCGCCGCTGTGCAGAACGAGCGGCGCAGCAATGCTGAGCGGCGCCCGGCTGCCCTTTTTCGCGCGCACCAAAATGCGCACGGCCTCTGACTTCTCGCGCGGGTAGATGGGCAGCACCGTTATCGCGCCCGAGCGCGCCCCCATGCTTTGCAACAGGTGAGACAGCGCCTCCGGCCGGTGAATCATAATCAAGACTCCGCGGGGCGCAAGGAGCGCAAAGCAGGCCTCGATCCAGGCGGCAAGTCCCCCAGGGACCTCGGCAGACATCGCATGAGCACGCCGGCGCTGCGGGTCAGGCGAAAGCCTGGCAGAGCTCGGATCGAGATAAGGCGGATTGGTCAGGACGAGTTGCGCCGTCTCGCTGCCAAGGCCCGCAGCGGCCCGGCTACTGGGAGAGAGCAGATCGGCTTCGGCAACAAAGCAGCGCCGATTGAGCCCATTTTGCGCGATGTTGACGCGCGCAAGACCGGCCATGAACGGATCATTTTCGATAAGGCCCACCTCTGCGCCGGGCCGGGTGAGCGCAAGCGCCAGCCCCGCGCCGCCCGCTCCTGCGCCGGCATCGAGGCCAAGACCAGCGAAAGCGGCGGGAGCCGCGGCAGCCAAAAGTGCGGCATCGGTGCCGAGCCGGTGGCCCCTCGCCGGCTGCGTGAGCGTCAAGCGGCCGCCAAGAAAAGCGTCCGTGAGGGTCTCGCGCGGGCCTGCATCAAGCAATTCAGGCCTCGCGCAGTTCCGCAGCAAGACCCGCCTCGGCCAGCAGCTTGCGGGCTCGCGGCGCGGCTTCCTGCGCAACAAGCACGCGGCGCGGCAAGAACGGCAGGGAACCCTCGGCCGCGCTCATATGCTGATCGGCGATGAAAACCGCAATTCCCTCCTGCGCAAGAATGGCCTCGACGCGAGACAGCAGCACGAGATCGTTCGTGCGCAAAATCTCGATCACTTCAATTCCTCCCTGCTTTGGCGCGTGTGCAGCTCTGTTACACTTAGGAATAACGACCCCTGATTTTCGTCAGTTGCGGCCCTGATCCATCTTGCACAGGAGCGCCCGTTCGTTTGCCTATAAGCCCGTTGCATGGGAAAAGCATCCAAGGCTGTTTGAGGGCCATTCTGGCGGTTGCGCAATCCTAAGCTCAGCCTTAATAGGTTTTGGTGATTATCTGGAGAATTGACGTGGGTGTCGTCGTCCCCCTTGGAGAGCAAATGCAGGAGCCTGGTATTGACGGGCTCATCGCCCTCGTGGCGAAAGATATGGAACGGGTTAACGAGACGATTCTCTCACGGGCTTCCTCCGATGTCTCCATGATCCCGGAAGTCGCCAATCATTTGATCTCCTCCGGAGGGAAACGCCTGCGGCCGATGCTGACACTCGCGGCCTCGGGGCTTTGCGGCTATTCCGGCACCGGCCATGTCAAACTTGCTGCCTCCGTCGAATTTATGCACACCGCGACCCTGCTCCACGATGATGTCGTGGACGAGAGCGATCTTCGGCGCGGGAAAGTCGCAGCACGCATGCTCTGGGGCAATGAAGCAAGCGTGCTCGTCGGCGATTTCCTGCTCGGCCAGGCGTTCAAAATGATGGTCGAGGTCGGATCGCTCCCTTGCCTGCATGCGCTCTCCTCCGCTGCTGCCGTTATTGCGGAAGGCGAGGTTATGCAGCTTGCGGCCGCGAAGGATATGCAAACGAGTGAGGATGATTATCTCGCCGTGATCCGCGCCAAGACGGCCGCTTTGTTCGGCGCTGCCGCCGAGGTCGGCGCGCTCCTTGGCAAGCGGCCGAAGGCCGAGGTTGCCGCCTGCCGCAGCTATGGCATGAATCTCGGAATTGCCTTTCAGCTGATCGACGATGCCCTCGACTATGGCGGCACCTCGGCAAAGCTTGGCAAGAATATCGGAGACGACTTCCGCGAAGGCAAGATCACTCTCCCCGTCGTCCTGTCGTTCCGGCGCGGCACCAAGGAGCAGCGCGACTTCTGGCGGCGCACGCTTGAGACGGGAGAGATCACGGACCGGGATCTTGAATTTGCGATCTCGATCATGCACAAGCACCGCGCGCTCGAAGACACGGTCGAACGTGCCCGTCATTATGGCGCCATGGCGCGCGATGCTCTCGAGCTTTTTCCGCCGTCGGCATGGAAATTCGCGCTCATTGAGGTCGTGGATTTCTGCATCAACCGCGCCTATTGAGGCGTGCTCGTAGCCGCAGCCAAACTGGCAGTGCGTTTGGCCGGGCAGGCCGGCCCGCAAGATCTTCGGCATAGCCTGCAAAGAGAATGGGTCCGAGGCCCTGGCCGTAATATTTTGGAACGTCACCAGTAAGTTGCGCTGCATCCCTCAAGACAGTGCGCCCTGGCTAAGGCAGCCCCGGTAAACGGCGCCAGGAACCCGGCATCTCGCCGAGCCCAACCTGAACTGCGGCGCGCCGTCCCCCTTCTTCCGGGTACTCTGGCAAGCCTGATCGAAACTGCCTAAATGTGCGCTTTGGGCCACCGGAGGCCGTCATGCTCAACTCGATCGTTATCACCGTCCCGCATGCGCTCGGCGCCGAGGAAGCGAAGAAGCGGATCACCGAGCGCATGCAGTTGCTGCGCCAGGACTACATCAGCAAAATTGCTGCGAGCGAAGTCAGCTGGAATGGCAATGCGGCCGATCTGCGTGTTGTCTTCCTCGGCCAGGCCGTTAGCGGCAAGATTTTCGTAATGGCTGATTTGGTAAGAATCGAGGTTCAGCTCCCATGGCTCCTTTCCGCGTTGGGCGGCAAGCTTCAGAGCATCCTGCAAAACAATGCGAGTGAAGCGCTGCGCATCGGCCCGCCGAAGGCTTGAGCCGTCAAAGGAAGTTTGGCGGGCTTTGGAAAAACCCGCTATTTGACAGCGATCATCACGTCCGAGGCTTTGATAACCGCATAGGCCCCGGTGCCCTTTTTGAGGCCGAGCTCTTCGACAGCCTCAATGGTGATCGAGGAGATGATGGTTCCGCCGCCCTTGAGCTCAATCTCGACATGCGCCGTCGTGGCCCCCTTGCGGACATCCCGGATGGTTCCTTCGAGGAGATTGCGTGCAGAGAGTTTCATTTCTCTTCCCTCCAAAATGCCTCATGGTGCAACTTGACCTTCGCTGGGGCATTGGTGTTAGTAGCCCCGGTCCGGGCGAGCGGCAATTAGCGGAACCGGCGCGGTCTTACCCACCCATCAAGGCGCAGCTGCAGCACGCGTCTGTGCATCCTGCAAAGGCTCATCACCATGACTGTGAAATTGGCGCTCCCCCTGGCCACGGCCCTTCTCTTCGTGGCCGCCCCCGCATTTAGCCAGTCCAATCTTCGGGCCGTGCAGCAAGCAGCGTGCGAGGACGACGCCTACCGCCTTTGCCCTGACGAAATTCCCGACGAGGCCCGGGTCGCAAGCTGCATGGCGCGGCAAAAGGCAAGGCTCAGCCCGGCATGCCGCGCAATGTTCGATGGTTCTGCCCGCCGCCGCCAAGGCCGCTGAACGGCTCGTGTTCAACTCATGCCGCCTGGACCGCAGCCGAGAGCGCCGCGCAAACTTCGTCGACGGCGTTCTCGACGAGATCGCGATCGTCGCCCTCACCCATGACGCGGACAACGGGCTCCGTGCCCGATGGGCGGACAACGAGGCGGCCGCCATTGCCCAGTCTTGCCCGCGCATCCTCGATCGCGCGGTCAACGGTGCTGTCGGTCAAGGGCCGGCCGGCCTTGATCCGGACATTGCGCAGGACTTGGGGCACGGGATCGAAGCGCCGGCAAACCTGGCTCACCGGCTTGCCTTGGTTCTTGACGAGCGCAAGGAGCTGAAGCGCAGCGACGAGCCCATCGCCGGTGGTGCAATAATCGAGAAGGATGATGTGGCCGGACTGCTCGCCGCCGAGATTATATCCTTCGGCCCGCATATATTCGAGCACATAACGGTCGCCCACCGCGGTCCGGGCAAGGGAAAGCCCGATTCCTTGCAGATAGCGCTCGAGGCCAAGATTCGACATGATGGTCGCAACGATCCCTGGCCGCGCGAGGCGCCCGTCCTGCATCCAGCTGTGGGCAATCGCCGCGAGCAGCTGATCGCCGTCGATGATCTTTCCCGCCTCATCGACGATGATTACCCGGTCGGCATCGCCGTCGAGCGCAATGCCAATATCGGCGCGCACCTCGCGCACCTTCTTGATGAGCGCCGCAGGCGCGGTCGAGCCTGAGTCGCGGTTGATATTAAAGCCGTCCGGCTCGACGCCAATGGCGACAACTTCGGCGCCAAGCTCCCACAGCGCCTCGGGAGCGACCTTATAGGCCGCTCCATTGGCGCAATCGATGACGATTCTCAGCCCGTCGAGGGACAGGTTTCGCAGCAGGGTTCGCTTGGCGAATTCGATATAGCGGGCGCGGTCGCCCTCGACCCGCATGGCGCGGCCAAGATCCGCTGGCTTCGACAGCTTGAGCGCCGGGGGCTGATTGACGAGCGCTTCGATTTTGGCCTCGACCTCGTCGGAGAGTTTAAGCCCATCCGGACCAAAGAGCTTAATCCCGTTGTACTCGTACGGGTTGTGGGAGGCCGAAACCATCACCCCGACGTCCGCGCGCATCGAATGGGTCAGCATGGCGACGGCGGGTGTCGGCATCGGTCCGAGGAGCAGCACATCGATGCCGACGGAGGTGAACCCGGCGACGAGGGCATATTCGATCATATAGCTCGAAAGCCGCGTGTCCTTGCCGATCACGGCGCGGTGGCGGTACTCGCCGCGTTGAAAGATGATCCCCGTCGCCTGGGCGACCCTCATCGCGAGTTCGGGCGTGATCTCTGTGTTGGCAAGTCCTCTGATTCCGTCCGTCCCGAAATGCTTCTGTCCCATTCTATGATTTCCTGCGGCAATGAACTCAATTTGAACGCTTTGGCGAGAGCTTTGTTAACAATCCTCCGAACCGGAAGCGGTTCCGCAAGACTCATTTTAAGTGCACCCTAAAGTTAAGTGCACCCGAAAGCGCCAGCCTCCTGCGTTTGGGGAGGTCAACTCCCCGGATTGGCGCACCGCATCGAAGCCGCTGCTGCGGCAAACGTCCCTCATTCCGATTCGTCCGGCGCCGCCGAGGGTTCCTCTCACCTGCGCCCTGCGAGATGATAACGCAAGCGTAACGTTTTTCTTCTTTCGCAAAATGACCCAACTGGGCTAATCGGCGTCAGACGCGGCCTGAGACGGGCTGCCCTGCCTCTCCGGCCCGGGCCACAGCCTCGATCGTTAGCGTAAAGGTTAACCGGTAATTATGGGCGCCGCACCGCGCGCCCGGCTGACCGCGCATGGCTCGCGCGCCGCAGGCTTGCGCAACCGCCCGCCAGCTGGGCCGGGACAGGCCCGCCCTTGCTCAATAGCGATAATGGTCCGGCTTGAAGGGGCCCTGCTGCGGCACGCCAAGATAGGCTGCTTGAGCCTCGGTAAGCTTCGTGAGCTTTGCCCCGATCTTGCCGAGATGCAGCGCTGCAACCTTTTCGTCGAGATGTTTTGGCAGCGTATAGACCTCGCGGCCGTACTGGCCTTGCTTCGCCCAAAGCTCGATCTGCGCCAATACCTGATTGGTAAACGAGGCGGACATGACGAACGACGGATGTCCCATTGCATTGCCGAGATTGACGAGGCGGCCCTCGGACAAAAGGATGATCCGCTTGCCGCCGGGAAATTCGATCTCGTCGACCTGCGGCTTGATGTTGTGCCATTTGAAATTGCGCAATGCGCCGACTTGGATCTCGGAATCGAAGTGGCCGATATTGCAGACGATCGCCCGGTCCTTCATCGCGCGCATGTGATCGACGGTGATGACATCGATGTCGCCGGTCGCCGTCACAAAAATGTCGGCGCGTGGCGCGGCGTCGTCCATCGTGGCGACTTCATAGCCCTCCATCGCCGCCTGTAAGGCGCAGATCGGATCGATCTCCGAGATCATCACGCGGCAGCCGGCGTTGCGCAAAGAGGCTGCCGAACCCTTGCCGACATCGCCGAAGCCCGCGACCATCGCAACCTTGCCCGCCATCATCACATCGGTCGCGCGCCTGATTCCATCGACAAGCGATTCGCGGCAGCCATAAAGATTGTCGAATTTCGACTTAGTGACGGAGTCATTCACATTGATCGCGGGCCAAAGGAGCTTGCCATCGCGCTGCATGGCATAAAGCCGGTGGACGCCCGTCGTCGTCTCCTCGCTCACGCCCTTAATCGCGCGGCCGCATTTGCCGTACCAGCCGGGATTGAAGGCAAGGCGCTTCTTGATCGCGGCAAAAAGAACCTCTTCTTCTTCGTTGCTGGGCTTGTCGAGAAAGGCCGTATCACCCGCCTCGGCGCGCATGCCGAGGTGGATGAGCAAAGTCGCGTCGCCGCCGTCATCGAGGATGAGATTTGGCGTGCCGCCATCCGCCCATTCGAAAATTTTGTGGGTGAAGTGCCAGTAATCGGCAAGGCTCTCGCCCTTGATCGCAAAGACCGGCGTGCCCGTGGCGGCAATCGCAGCCGCGGCATGGTCCTGCGTCGAGAAAATATTGCAAGATGCCCACCGCACCTCCGCGCCCAAAGCCTTCAAGGTCTCAATCAGCACCGCGGTCTGGATCGTCATGTGGAGCGAGCCCGCGATCCGCGCCCCCTTGAGCGGCTGGCTTGGCCCATATTCCTCCCGCACGGCGATCAGCCCCGGCATCTCGGTTTCCGCAATCGCGATTTCCTTGCGGCCCCAATCGGCAAGCTTGATGTCGGCGATCGCGTAATCGTGCTCGGTATGGATCGGCGCGGCGTGGGTCATTGGCGGATCGTGCTCCGGATTCTGAGGTTCCGGGCATCCATATCAGGGGCAGCCGTAGAAGGCAATAAAGATATAAGCCAAATCTTTATATGATCGCGCCGGGGAGGAAATTTGCGGCTGCGCCTTAGGCGCGAGCGAGAAAGATTCACGGCGGGATACCGGGCGGGCCCATAATGTCGATGCCGTATTCTGCCGCGGCTGCCATCATGCGCTCTGGAGGAGGCATTTTGACCGTTTCCGGGGGGAGGGCGAGCGTCTGTGCTGGCTCAGAAAGGGCGCGTACGAATTCCTCGAAACCGGCAGGCTCGGTAACGACGAGGAAGCGGGACTGTGATGAGCTGACGATGAAGGTGTGCGGTATGTCACGGGGGCCGTAGACGAACGATCCTGCAGGAGCCTCGATGATCCGGCCGCCAACGCAAAAGGTCAGGTCGCCTTCAATCACATAAAACCATTCGTCTTCCCTGTGGTGGACGTGCAGCGGTGAGCCATGGCCGCGGGGCGCAAGGTTCTCGATGATTGCAACGCGGCCGCCGGTTGCCCTGGCGGATGCCTTGATTATTGCGAGGGAGCCCAAAAACCACAAAGCCTCGCCTTGGCCGGGTTGCAGCGCGATAGGACTGGCGGGATTCGTTGGCGCTGAAATCATGAATGATTGCCCTGCTCGCGGCATGGCCTCACGCGAAGTGACAATCCTGAAAAACACATCTCGCTGATGAATTCTGAGCCGGTGTGGACGATAGCACATTGCGGAATATGGCAGAAGCGAGAGGCTGGCCTTGGCGAGCGCGGCGTCATTTCTGAGATGGGCACAAACAGAAATTAAGCTTAAACACCGCCCAATGGCTTCGTCCACCTCAGCTTCGAGAAATGACGAGCTCGGCGAGCATTTCGCCAGGGGGCGGCCCGGCTCGGGTTTTTTGTGCCGCAGCGTCTTACCTGCCATGATAACTCCAATACCAAGCGGCGAAAAATATTGAGCCAAAGAGAGCCGCCGTCACGGCTGGTCGTGGCCTGGCCATCCATACGTTAAAGCTGGGAGTACTGGATGCCCGGCTCGAGGCCCGGCATGACGCAAGCCGCTCAGTGTTAGAGACTGTCCCCCGGCCTCTTCCATCTCAACTTCGGGCTGCGGGCCGCGCGCGTCTCATCGAGCCGCCGCCTCGGGGCGTAATGGGGAGCGCCTATGAAGCGCTCTGTCTCCCCGCGCCTTGCGGCAAAAGCCAGATCGCGCAGCGCGGCGATGAAGAGATCGAGCGAAGCCTTCGATTCGGTCTCGGTCGGCTCGATCAGCATTGCCCCATGCACGACGAGCGGAAAATAGATCGTCATCGGGTGAAAGCCCTCATCGATCATCGCCTTGGCGAAATCGAGCGCCGAGAGCCCGAAAGGCTTGAGCCAGGTCTCGTCGAAGAGAACTTCATGCATGCAGGGGCGCTCGAGGAAAGGCCCGGACATGAGATCCTTGAGGCATACGCGGATGTAATTGGCGCTGAGGACCGCATCCTCCGCAGCCTGCCGCAGGCCCTCGCCGCCGTGCGAGAGCATATAGGCCAAGGCGCGCACGAACATGCCCATCTGGCCGTGGAAGGCCGCGATCCGGCCGAAGGACTCCTTTGCCTCCTCTTGCTGCTCGACGAGCCTGAAAGCGCCGTTCTCGCGGCGCACGAAGGGCACCGGTGCGAAGGGCGCAAGGCGCGCCGAAAGAACGACCGGTCCAGAGCCTGGCCCGCCGCCGCCGTGCGGCGTCGAAAAGGTCTTGTGCAAATTGATATGCATCGCATCAACGCCAAGATCGCCCGGCCGCACTTTGCCCATGATGGCGTTGAGATTGGCCCCGTCGCAGTAGAAGTAGGCGCCCGCCTCACGCACCAGATCTGCAATTCGTGCAGCATCTCTCTCAAAGAGGCCGCAAGTGTTGGGGTTCGTCAGCATGATGGCTGCGATTTCCGGCCCGAGCCTCTTTTTCACCTCGGCGGGATCAAGCGTGCCATCCGCGCGTGCAGGCACGACTCGCACCTCAAAACCAACGGCTGTGGCCGAAGCGGGATTGGTTCCATGCGCTGAGTCCGGCACGAGGACGACTTTGCGCGATGTGGCTTCGCCTTTGGCGGCGATTGCAGCCTTGATGGCCATCAACCCGCACGCCTCGCCCTGAGCGCCCGCGCGCGGAGCCATTGCAACCGCCTCCGTGCCGGTCAGCACCATCAGCCAGCGGGCAAGCTCCGCGATAAGCTCGAGCGCACCCTGAACGGTTGACTGCGGCTGCAGCGGATGAATGTCGGCAAACCCGGGCAGGCGCGCCATCGCCTCGTTGAGGCGCGGATTGTGCTTCATCGTGCAGGAGCCGAGCGGGTAAATGCCCGCATCGATCGAATAGTTGTAACGCGAGAGCCGCACGAAGTGGCGCACCGCCTCGGGCTCGGTAAGCCCGGGCAAGTCAATGGGCGCTTCGCGCGCCAACGCGCCGAGGCGATGCTTAAAGGGCGCGGGCTCATCAATATCGACGCCGCTCGCCTCGGCCCGGCCAATCTCGAAGACGAGGCCTTCCTCGATTTCGAGCCCGCGGTTGCCGGTAAAGGTGCCGCTCCTCGCAGCTCCGGCCTCCTGCGCCTTCGGCGCTCGTTTTTCCATCAGCATGAAAGCGCTCCTTCGAGGGCCTTGGCGAAAGCCGTCCGGTCGGCCTCCGTGTTGACCTCTGTCGAGGCCGTAATGATGAGGTCATCGAGCCCCTTGCTTGGCAAGAGGCGCGAGACGGGAACACCGCCGAGCACGCCTGCCTGCGCCATTTTTTCGACAATACGCGCGCCATCGCCCGCAACTTTGAGCGTGAACTCGTTGAAAAAAGCTTTGTTCACAACCTCAACGCCCCTTATCGCCGAAAGCCGATCAGCGAGGCTCGCGGCATTGGCGTGGTTAGCCCGCGCCAGCCGCTCAAGACCTGCGCCGCCAAGAAGGCTCATGTGAATTGTGAAAGCGAGCGCAGCGAGGCCCGAGTTGGTACAGATGTTCGAGGTCGCCTTGTCGCGCCTGATGTGCTGCTCGCGGGTTGAAAGCGTGAGAACGAAGCCGCGCCGGCCGAGGTCATCGACCGTCTCGCCGCAAAGACGCCCAGGCACTTGGCGCAGATATTTGGATTTCGCCGCAAAAAGCCCAAGATAGGGGCCGCCAAAGCTCAGGCGATTGCCAATCGACTGCCCTTCGCCTGCGGCAATATCCGCCCCCATTGCGCCCGGCGGTTTGATGAGGCCAAGCGAGACGGCCTCGGTAAAGACACCGATAAGAAGCGCGCCGTTCGCATGGCAGCTCTCCGCAAGCGGAGAGAGGTCGCGCAGATTGCCAAAGAAATCCGGGTTCTGCATGACGATGCAGGCGGTTTCGTTATCTATGAGCGCGCCAAGATCTTCGGCCGCAAGCACATCGGGCGGAAGAATGACGGCATCATCGTCCGCCATCATTGAGTAGGTGCTGATGGCTTGCGCATAATGCGGATGCAGACCGCCGGAGAGAATAGCCTTTGAGCGCTTCGTGATACGGCGCGCCATCGCAACCGCTTCGGCCGCCGCAGTCGATCCGTCATAAAGCGAAGCGTTGGCGGCATCCATCCCCGTCAGGGTTGCAACTTGCGTTTGGAATTCGAAAATTGCCTGCAGCGTTCCTTGAGAAATCTCGGGCTGATAGGGCGTGTAGCTTGTCAAGAATTCCGAGCGTTGGATCAGATGGTCAACGGTTGCCGGAATGTGATGCTTATAGGCGCCCGCGCCCACGAAGAACGGCACCGAGCCAGCGGCAACATTCTTTGCCGCGAGGCACCCAAGCAAGCGCTCGACTTCCATTTCCGTCTTGCGCTTCGGCAGCTCGAGATCTTGGTTGAGCCGGTGCTCACCGGGAATATCGGCGAAGAGCTCATCGATGCTTGCGGCGCCGATCCGCGCCAGCATATCGGCGCGGTCTTGGGCGGTTAAAGGAAGATAACGCATATCGACGTCCTTGGTGCGGTTCGAAGCGGAGCGCCTGAGTGTAACGTCCACGCCTTATGAGAGTGTTTTCACGAACTCGCGGTAAGCATCCTCATCCATGAGACCATTCAGCTCGGCGGGCTCAGTGAGCTTGATCTTAAAGAACCACCCCTCGCCCGTCGGATCCTCGTTGACGAGCGCAGGCGACTCGCTCAGCACATTATTGATCTCGATAACTTCACCCGAAGCTGGCGCATTGACCTCGGCGGCGGCCTTGACGCTTTCGACCGTTGCAGCCTCCTCGCCTTTTTTGAGTGTTTTGCCAGCGGGCGGCAGCTCGACGAACACGACGTCGCCAAGCTGCGATTGCGCATAATCGGTGATCCCGACGACTCCTGTATTTCCTTCGGCGCGGACATATTCGTGAGTCTTGGTGTAGTGCGTTGTCATCGGGCTTTCCTAAAGTAGCGGTGCGGCACGAAGGGCATTGCAGCGACTGTAGAAGCAAGTTCTTTGCCGCGCTGGGCCAGAAGAACGCGCGTGCCGGGCGCTGCGCAGGCGGCATCGGTGTAGCCCATCGCGATGGGTTTTCCGAGGCTTGGCGCAAAACCTCCTGAGGTGATGCGTCCGATCATCTGGCCAGCCGTGTCAAGAACCATTGCGCCTTCTCGCGCCGGAATCTTGCCCTCGATCAAAAATCCCGCACGCAGGCGGCGCGGACCAGTTTCGATCTCGCGCTTGATGGCCTCGAAGCCCAGAAATCCGCCCTCTTTGCGCCTTCGCTTGGAGATGGTCCACGAGAGACCGGCTTCGACCGGACTCGTTGTTTCATCGATGTCATGGCCGTAAAGACAAAACCCTGCCTCAAGGCGCAGCGAATCGCGCGCGCCAAGCCCCGCCGGCCGCACTTCCTCATCTGCGAGCAATCTTTCGGCGAACTCACGCGCGGCCTGAGCCGGAAGCGAGATTTCAAATCCATCTTCGCCGGTGTAGCCCGAGCGCGAAATATCAAGCGTGATGCCTTCGTGCTCAATGGCTTGCGCCGACATGAAGGGCAGGGACGCAATGCGCCTTGCAGCTTCGGGAGACAGATGGCGGCACAAGGCCGCGGCGGCCTTCGGGCCTTGCAGCGCAAGGAGCGCGCGGTCCACTAAAACGGTCAGCGCGCAACCGGGCAGCAACTCGGCGATATGAGCAAAATCGGCTTGCTTGGTTGCGGCGTTGACCACAAGGCGCAGCCGCCCGCGCCCGTTCGCGTCAGAAAGCCGCGTGACGATGAGATCATCGAGAATACGGCCGTCCTTGTTGAGCAAAAGCGTATAGCGCATCTCGCCCGGAACAAGCGCGGCGATGTCGCCCGGCACGAGCGCCTCGAAGGCGCAGGCGGCATCTGCACCTTCAAGCAAAGCTTGCCCCATATGCGAAACATCAAAAAGTCCGGCAGAAGCGCGCGTAAAAAGATGCTCTTGGATGATCCCGGGCGAATATTGCACGGGCAAGGCGTAACCCGCGAAACCAACCATTCGCGCGCCAAGGCTGATATGCAGATCATAGAGGGACGTGCGGGCGAGGCCGGGAGAAGCGGCCGGATCAGCGGCTTTTTGGAGCGCAGACATACGGGCACCTGGCCGGACGAACAAAGGCTGCGCGGGATTTTCCCGCCTTTGCCCCCTCTGTCCTGGGACCTGAGAGATTTCCTTCCCGCGAGACTGCTCGCGCGAAGTTACATCCTTCGGTGGGCCATCCGTCTAACGGAAAGCCGCTTTCCAGAGTGTCATCCCCTAGCGGTCCCTTGGCCTGAGCGTTTCCGGGGCGGTTGCGCCTTCGGCGCCAGAGCGGGTTGCCGCGAGCTGGACTCTTCCGCCGGGGGTCTTTTGAACTGACGTTTTTAACACTTAGTGAGTGGCGCGCTTTTGTCAACGCATAAAGCTTGAGCTTACACAGGGTGCGTTTAGCTAATGCCTCGGCCTGCTCGTTTTTTAACAGAAGAATGCGTGCCCCGGCTTGCCCTTCTGCTTCGTCCTTGGCCGTAATGAAGCTCAACCGAATCGGCACGCCGCTATCTGGGCCTCTTTATTGGTTAACCAAACGCTAAGCAGATCTGCCCAATATGTATCTGCGTTCCGGAATTCCCTCCCGGAACAAAGGCCAGAGGATGAAACTCACCAAGCTTCGCATCGCGGGCTTCAAGACATTTGTCGAGCCCTCCGAGTTCCTGATTGAGCCAGGGCTTACCGGGATCGTCGGGCCGAACGGCTGCGGCAAATCCAATCTCGTCGAGGCGCTGCGCTGGGTGATGGGCGAAAACTCGTCCAAAAACATGCGCGCTTCAGGCATGGAAGACGTGATCTTCTCAGGCTCGGGCGAGCGGCCCGCGCGCAACTTCGCCGAGGTCGTCCTTTACCTCGACAACAGCAGCCGGTCGGCCCCGGCCGCCTTCAACGATAGCGAGGCAATTGAGGTCTCGCGGAAGATCGAGCGGGAGGCGGGCTCGACCTACCGGATCAACGGCCGCGAGGTGCGCGCGCGCGATGTGCAGCTCCTCTTTGCCGACGCCTCGACCGGCGCGCGCTCGCCCGCCATGGTGCGGCAAGGCCAGATCGGCGAAATCATTGCCGCCAAGCCCCAGGAGCGCCGCCGCATCCTGGAAGAAGCGGCAGGTATCGCCGGACTCCATTCGCGCCGCCACGAGGCGGAGCTGAGGCTGAAAGCGGCCGAAGAGAATCTCGCTCGCCTCAATGACATCCTCCAGCAAATCGACACGCAGGCCGAGAGCCTCAAGAAGCAGGCACGCCAAGCCGGGCGCTACCGCGGTCTTGCCGCCACGATCCGGCGCCACGAGGCTCTGCTCGCGCTCATCAACCACTCGGAGGCGGCGCGCGCACACCACTCGGCCGAGGCAAAGCTGAAGGACGATCTCCGGGCCGCCACCGAAAAGACGCAGGCTCAGGCCGGGGCGGCCCGAGAGCAAGCCTTGGCGGCGCATGAGTTGCCGGGGATCCGCAACGCCGAGGCTGAGGCAAGCTCTGCGCTGCAACGGCAGATCCTCGCGCGCGAGGCTCTCGATGGCGAAGAGCGGCGGGCCAAGGCCCGGTTGGCCGAGCTTGAGCGGACGATTGCCCAGGCGGCCAACGACATCGCCCGCGAGAAAGCGCTTGCCGAGGACGCCGCGGAGGCCCTCGCGCGGCTTGACGAGGAGGAGAACGAGCTCGCAAAGAACGGTGCGGCCCATGAGCTCCTCGAGCCCGTGCGGGCCCGACTCGCCGAGGCGGAAGCGGCCCTTGCGCTGGCGGAAAAGGCGCTCGCCGAGGCGCAGGCCAAAAAGGCTGCGGCTGAGGCCCGCCGCGCCTCACTTCAATCGGCAATCAAGGACGAGGAAGCGCGCCTTGCGCGGGGAGAGGCCGAGTACCGGACGGTGGCGCAGGAGCATCGCGCGCTCGCCGCCGCCTTGGCCGGAGGCTCAAGGCTCGGCTCCTTGGAGGCGGCGCTCGAGGAGGCGGCTGGCCTGGTGCGGGCGCGCGAAGAGGAGCTCAGCCAGTGCGAGGCCCGTCATGCCGGGGCGCGGATGGAGGAAACAAGAATCCGCCCTCTGCTCGCCGAGGCCGAGCGCAAAGCGCAACAGCTCGAAACGCAGGTCGCGACCCTCTCGAAGCTGCTCAATGCCGGAACCGGGAGCTTATGGCCGCCCGTCACCGAGGAAATTGCGGTTGCCAAAGGCTATGAGGCAGCGCTCGGCGCTGCGCTTGGCGATGATCTGGAAGCCTCGACGAATCCGGCCTCGCCCGCGCATTGGGCTTTAACCGACGGCTCGGGCGATCCGGCTCTGCCGCCGGGCATCGAGCCCTTAACAGCGCTGGTCCAAGCGCCCGCCGCGCTCTTGCGCCGCCTCCACCAGATCGGAGTGGTGCTGCGCGCGGAGGGCGCAGCACTCCAAAAGCTCCTCAAACCCGGCCAGAGACTCGTCTCGAAGGAAGGCGATTTATGGCGCTGGGATGGCTTTACGCAGGCTGCCGAAGCTCCAACCGCAGCGGCCCGCCGGCTTGCCGAAAAGAACCGCCTTGGCGATCTGACCCTCGCGGCGCAGGAGGCGCGCGCCGCAGCCACTCGCGTCAAGTCGGAAGCCGAACGCGCCCACGCCGGCCTCGCGGCAGCGGCGGCGGCCGAGAATGCGGCCCGCCAAGCACACAAGGAAGCGCTGAGTGCCCTCGACCGGGGGCGGGAGGCTAAGTCGGCGGAAGAAAAGCGCCAAGCCGAGACGGCCTCGCGGCTCGCGGCTCTTGAGGAGGCGCTCGTGCGCCTCGACGCGGTCCGGTCCGAGGCGAGTCAGAAGCTCGAAAACAGCAAGCGCGCGCTTGCCGGACTTGGTTCTCTTGAGGAGCTTTCCAGCGAACTCGATCGGGCGCGCGCCGCGGCGGCGCAAGACCGCAGCCTTGTTGCCGAGGCAAGCGCCGAGCATCAGGCCCATTTGCGCGAGATCAAGCTGCGGGAGAAGCGCCTTGCGGCCATCGCCGGCGAGCGGCAGTCCTGGATGGCACGCCGGGACAAAGCGAGCGCGCAAATTGGCGCCATCGAAGCGCGGCGCGCGGAAGCGGCGGGGGAGCTCGAGAAGCTCAAGGAGGCCGAAGGCAAATTCCTTCTGACCCGCCAGACCCTGATGCGCCAGATCGAGGCGGCGGAAGAGGCGCGCAAGCGCGCGTCCGATGCCCGCGCCGCGGCCGAGGCGCGGCTTACCGAGGCCGATCGCGCGGCGCGGACGGCACTCGAAGAGATGAGCCGCGCACGGGAAGAAAAGGCCCGCGCCGAGGAGAGGGTTGCGGCAGCGCGTGCGCGCTGCGAGGAGATTGCCCATTGGATTTCAACCGAGCTCGGCTGCGCCGCGGGCGAGCTCTACGGCCTCGCCGAAGTCAAGCAAGGCGAGGAGCTTCCGCCCGCGGAGACGGTCGAAAAGAAGCTTGAGGGCCTGCGGGCCGACCGCGAGCGCCTTGGCGGCGTGAATTTGCGGGCAGAGGAGGAGCTCAATGAGATCCTCGCATCGAAAACAAACCTCGCCACTCAGCATGAGGATCTGACCGAGGCAATCCGGCGCCTTAGGCAGGCAATCCACAATCTCAACAGCGAGGGGCGCGAGCGGCTCACCGCCGCCTTCGAAACCGTCCAGGGCCATTTCAAGGAGCTGTTTACGACGCTCTTCGGTGGCGGCTCGGCCGAGCTGCAGCTCATCGAGTCCGAGGATCCGCTTGAGGCGGGTCTTGAGATTGTGGCGCGTCCTCCTGGAAAAAAGCCGCAGTCAATGACGCTCCTCTCGGGCGGCGAGCAGGCGCTCACCGCAATGGCGTTGATCTTCGCGATCTTCCTCACCAACCCGGCGCCGGTTTGCGTTCTCGACGAAGTCGATGCCCCGCTTGATGACGCCAATGTCGAGCGCTTCTGCGATCTTCTCGACATGATGCGCGGCAAGACCGAGACGCGCTTCGTCGCGATCACTCATAACCCGATCACCATGGCGCGGATGAACCGGCTCTTCGGCGTGACCATGGCCGAGCGCGGCGTCAGTCAGCTTGTGAGCGTCAATCTCGAAGAGGCGCAAGAGCTGCGCGATGCTTCCTGACAGAACCCTTTTATAACCGCTGCCCAAAGATAACTATCTTTGCGAGGAGCATCGCTCCGGAGCAATCGAGATTCTGCTTTGATTCTGGATTGCTTCGCTTCGGAAGGAATTTCCCTCGCGAGATGGACTTCGAGCTCCGCGCTGAAGGTCTCAAACGAAAGCCCGGGTGAGGGTGGCTTGATCGCCACGCCGAAGGGGTGATTGCCTGCCGGAAGAACCTCCACAACGCTATTGGTGGCCGTATCGATCACGGAAACCGTGTTGATGCTACCATTCGCCACGAACACGCGCCTGCCATCTGGAGGGACGGCAGTTTCCCGCTGGGCCAAAGCCGCGGCCGCGGCCGTGAGCAAACGAGCGGCCCCCTTCGCGCGCCGTTCCGGCCGGTTCTGGCCGGTTCTCTCCAGTGTTGACAGAGCTAAAGCCCATCCCTATGGTGCGCCGCGCCGTAATTCTGCGGTGCCAATCCAATCATCCGGTTCGAGTGGCCTGCGGCACTTTCACTGATGCGCCGGGCTTCTCTCGCTTTTTGCGTCAGAGCGCCTTATAAGCGCGGCTGTGCTTTCGAGGCGCAGAGGTGCCGGGCGGTGGCGCAGCAGAACCGCAACGGGGAGAACAACGAAGAGGGCGGGCCGGAAGAGGCCAGAAGCCCGCGCGAGGAAAGGCTTGAGCGCGAAGCCGATGCGCTCAAGGCCCGGCTCGGCAGGCTGTCGGAAGCTCTTGATGCGCAAGGCCCGGCGCCTTGCGGCCGGCAGACGGGCGGAGGTTCGCAGCCCGGAGGCCTGGGCAGCGCCTACAGCCTCGCGATGCGAGTGTTGAGCGAGTTTGTCGCGGCGGTGATGGTGGGTACGGCAATCGGATGGGGAATCGACTGGCTTGCGGGTACGTCGCCGGTTTTCCTGATTGTTTTTGTGCTGATGGGGGCGGCGGCAGGATTCTGGAACGTCTACCGCATCGCGATGGGCAAGCCCGGCGGCGGAGGAAGGGAATTTTGAAATGGGTGAGAGCCCGCACGGAAAATGCCGCAGCCGCGTCATGGCCGGGCTCGGCCCGGCCATCCAGAGTCTGGATGCCTGGCTTGAGGCCGGGCATTACCCGCACTCCTATGAGGTACAGACACTGAGAAACTAGTTCGTTCGGAAAAAACTCTAAAGTCGAAGAGGCAAGACAAATCGTGGCCGAAGAAAGCGCTTTTGATCCGATCCACCAATTCGTTATCAAGCCGATATTCAACCTCCATTTCTTTGGCGTCGACGCCTCTTTCACCAACGCCTCCCTCTTCATGGTGATCGTCGCCAGCGCGGTCGCTGCTCTCATGCTCCTTGGCACGAGTAGGCGTGCTCTGATCCCGGGAAGGGTGCAAACGCTTGCCGAGATGGCCTATGAGTTTGTCAATTCAACGCTCCATATGGCGGATCTGCACGATGGCCGCCGCTTCTTCCCCTTCGTATTCACGCTCTTCCTCTTCGTTTTGCTGTGCAATGTTATCGGTCTCATCCCCTACTCGTTCACCGTCACGAGCCAGATCGCGGTGACCGGCGCGCTTGCGCTTCTCGTCATCGGGATCGTCGTCGTTTACGGGTTCATTCACAACGGAACACGATTCTTGCGCCTCTTTGTGCCCTCGGGCGTGCCCGCCGCTTTGCTGCCGTTCATCGTGCCGATCGAGGTCATCTCGTTCCTCTCGCGCCCAGTGAGCCTTTCCGTCCGCCTCTTCGCCAATATGCTCGCGGGCCACATCACGCTCAATGTCATGGGCGGCTTCGTCATCGCTTTGCTCAGCGCAGGCTTCTTCGCCATTATCGCGCCCTTGCCCTTCCTCATGGCCATCGTCCTCACCGCCTTCGAGCTGCTCGTTGCGGTGCTGCAGGCCTATGTGTTTGCCATTCTCACGTGCGTCTACTTGCGAGACGCTCTTCACCCGGGCCACTGAATAAATATTCGAACAACAAAACCGGTCGCCCTTCATTCCTAACAGGAGCACTTAATGGAACCCGCAGCAGCCAGGTTAATCGGCGCAGGTCTTGCCGCGATCGGAACGGGCGCGGCCGCAATCGGCGTCGGCATTATCTTTGGCCAATTCCTTTTGGGCGCTTTGCGCAATCCGACGGCCTCCGATGGCCAGTTCGGGCGCGTGTTCATCGGCGTCGCGCTCGCCGAGGGCCTCGGCATTTTCGCCCTCTTGATCGCCATTCTCTTGCTCTTCGTCGTCAAGGGTTAGGGCCTGCTGCACGGATGCGCCCGGACGGGTTTCCGGGCGCATCTTTTTCGCGTATAGATGATCGAGCCAGGATGAAATAATGGCCAGCAAGGCAGAGGAAAGCCAGATTGCCGCGGCAGTGGCGCCAGGCGGCGGCCATGGCGACAACTCGTTCCCGCCGTTCGACCCGGCAAATTTCAGCCCCGTCCTCATTTGGCTCGCTTTGACCTTTGGGCTCCTTTACCTTCTTATGGCCAAGGTCGCTCTGCCGCGGGTGGAAAAAATCCTCCACGCCCGCATGCACAAGATCTCGGGCGACATCGCTCAGGCGAACGACTTCAAGGCGCAGTCGGAAATAGCTGCCGCGGCGCATGAGAAGATGCTCGCCGAGGCAAAGGCCAAGGCTCTGAAGCTCGCCCAAGAGACCCATGCGCGGCTCAACGCCGAAACGGAGGCGAAACGCCATGCGCTCGAGGCCGAGCTCAACGCCAAGCTTGGCGCCGCCGATGCCCAGATCGCCGAGATGAAGGCCAAAGCGATGAGCAATGTCGAGTCGATTGCGAAAGACACGGCGGCAGCGATCGTCGAGCGCATGACCGGCAAGCCCGCCGACCCCAAGGCCGTCGCCAGCGCACTCGCGGCGGTCAAAGCTTAAAGTCCCGGAGAGAGTTTATGTTCGACGCGGAGTTTGTCGTTGCCATCGGTTTTGCGCTCTTCATTTGGCTCATGATCCGGTTTGGCGCGCACAAGAAGGTAGCGTCCGCCCTCGACGACCGCTCATCGCGCATCGAGGCCGAGCTTGCGGAAGCCGCGCGGCTGCGCGCCGAGGCCGAGGCGCTCCTTGCCTCCTATGAGCGCCGGCGCGGCGAGGTCGAGGCCGAGGCCGAGGCGATTGTTGCGCAGGCCCATGAGGAAGCCTCCCGCATCGCCGAGGAGGCGCGCGCGCGCATGATGGAATTCATTCAGCGCCGCACCAAGCAGGCCGAGGACAAGATCGCCCTTGCCGAGGCGCAAGCCGCCGCCGATGTGCGCGCCGCCGCCGCCGAGGCCGCAGTCAAGGCCGCCGAGGCGATCCTGCGCGGCGAGGCAAGGGGCGAATTCGGCAACGAGCTGATCGCGAGGGGCATTGCCGATTTGAAGAGCGGCTTTGGGCAGAAGGCGGCGTAGTGGGATTAAAGATTGCCAGGCGCTCGTTAAGAAATGCAGCAGGCACGCCTGATGCCGCTCGAAACCCCACGTGATTCCATCAACAATAAAGATGCTTCAATGCCCGACCGGCACCGCCCCGCCGAGCTTCACCTTGCGCAGGATCAGCGCCAAGGGCACGGCGGCGGCGGAGATCAGCATCAGCGTCCAGAACACATCGATATAGGAGAGGAGCGAGGCTTGGATCTGCACCTGTTGCCCGATCCAGGCAAACGCCTGCTTCTGCGCCTGCACAAGCGAGCTGCCGTGGGCCATAAAATAGTTCGTCACCTGGTGCAGCGTATCCTGATAGGGAATGCTTGACGGAATCACATTCTCAACGAGCCGGCTCTGATGAAACTGCTCGCGATGCGCCAAAACATTGGAAGCGAGAGAGACGCCGATTGAGCCGCCGGTGTTGCGCGCCGCGTTGATGAGGGCGGAAGCCTGGTCTGTTTTCGTTGGCGGAAGGCCCTCGTAGGAAGCAGCGGTGATCGGAAGAAAGATCAGCGGCAGCCCGACGCTGAGCAGCATGCGCGAGATGGCGAAATACCAAAATCCGATGCCGGCGGTGAGACTGGTGAGGAGGTACATCGAAAATGCACAGATCGCTGCGCCGATGGCGATGAGGTAGCGCGGCTGCACCTTCCCGGATAGTCGGCCGGCGACAAACATCATCGCCATCGCGACAAGGCCGCCCGGCGAAAGCATGAGGCCCGCCCAAGTGGCCGTATAACCAAAATCTTGCTGCACCAGCAGGGGAAGGAACTGGGTCGTCGCGATGATGATGGCGCCGGTTGCGAGCATCACCACAAAGCAGGTGCCGAACTGGCGCGTGGCGACCATCCTGATATCGATCATCGGATTGCGGCGGCTCATCTCCCATGGGATCATGAGCATGAAGGCGAGCGCGCAAGCAGCCGCGACGGCGCGGATGAAGGATGAGGCGAACCAGTCTTCGATGAGCCCGCGGTCGAGCATGACCTCGAGCGTGCCGAGGAACGTTGCGACGAGCACGAATCCGGCGGCGTCGAACCTTTCCTCCGCCCGGCATCTCCTTCGCTCCGCAATCGAAGACTGCGATTCATGCATCACCGCCGCAATCAGCACCATCGCGAGCAGGCCGACCGGGCCGTTGATCAGAAAGCACCAATGCCAAGAGTAATTGTCGGAGAGCCAGCCGCCGAGCGTGGGGCCGACGACGGGAGCAACGACAACCGCGATACCGAACAGCGCGAAGGCCTGGCCGCGCTTCTCCGGCGGGAAGGAATCGGCAAGAATGGATTGCGAGACGGGCACCATTCCGCCGCCGCCAAGGCCTTGGAGGATACGGAAGAGGAGCAGCGATTGCAGGCTCCGTGCGACGCCGCACAGCACCGAGCTGACGGTGAAAACCGCGAGGCAGATCAAAAAGAAAGGCTTACGCCCGAGCCGCCGCGCGAGAAAGCCGCTCGCCGTCAAGATGACGGCATTGGCGACGAGGTAGGTCGTCACGGTCCAGGACGCCTCGTCCTCGCTAACGCCCATGCCGCCGGCGATGTAGCGCAGCGCCACGTTGACGATGGTGGTGTCGAGCACCTCCATAAAGGTTGCGACCGCCACCAGAACGGCGATGACCCATGGATTTACGCCTGGATTCTCCGCCGCGCCGGCAGCGCCCGCCCGGCCCCCGCCGGCTTTCATAACCAGGCCCTCAGCCGCTCAAAGAGAGACGGGTTTGGATTGATGCGCACGCTCGGCACGACCGACATGCCCGGGCCCAGCGCAACATCCTCTGGCGGATTGTCCATGACGATTTTGACCGGCACGCGCTGGACGATCTTGACGTAATTGCCCGTGGCATTTTCTGGCGGCAGCAGCGAGAAGGCGGGTCCAGATCCCGGCTGGATGCTGGCGACATGGCCGTGAATGCTGCGCTCCGGATAGGCGTCGATATGGATCCTCACCGGCTGCCCAGGCCGCATGTGATCGAGCTGCGTCTCCTTGAAATTCGCCGTCACCCAGATTTCGTCCGGCACAAACATGGTGAGGTTTGTGCCCGGCTGCGCAAACTCGCCTGCCGCGGCGGTGAGATTGACGATACGCCCTGCTTGGGCTGCCCTCACGATCGTATATGAGAGATTGAGTTGCGCCTGGTCACGTTGCGCTTTCGCTCGCTCTAGGCTTGCGGCAGCGCTGTTGCGCTGCGCCTTGAGGGCTTCAACCTGCCGTTCCGCCAGCGTGAGCGCCGCTTTCGCGGCCTGCAGCGCTGCCTGCTGCTGTCTCAGCTGAGACGTATATTGCTGGGCGTTCTGCACGCTGCCCGAACCTTTTTGCATTAAAGTTTGGTAGCGCGCTGCCTGCTCTTGCGCGAACACGAGAGCCGCCTGCGCCTGGTCCACCTGGGCTTGATTGGCGTTGATCTGGGCCTGCTGAACGGCGATCTGAGCGTCGAAATTCTCGATGCTTGCCGCGGCGCTCGCCACCTGAGCCTCTGCCTGGTCGAGGGCGGTGCGATAATCGCGGTCATCGATACGGGCGATCACGTCTCCAGCGGCAACATGCTGATTGTCGGTAACCGCAATGGCGGTGATGTAGCCCGAGACCTTCGGCGCGATGGGAAATGCCCGCGCCGCGACGAAGGCGTCATCGGTTGATTCGAAATGCCGAACGTAATCCCAATAAAGGTAGCCGCCGAGGCACGCGATGGCAAAAAGGAGCAGCCCGATTGCAAACAAGATTGGATGCGCGCGCAAGAATTCCGTGCCGGGCCCGCCCCCGAGCTCACGATCATAGCGCGGCTCCTGGCGTTTCTCCGGCAACTCGGCAGGGCGGCCCTTGCCGGGCAGATCGAGCTTCGGCGGTATCGCCGCGCCGTGCCGGCCCCGCGCGTGGTGATCCTCCGGCACGGCTCTTCGTCCCTCGCTCGATGGCGCCGCGCGCGCATCCGCGGCGCGGCTCACGGGAAGCTCGCTCTGGTCAATCTCCCGGGGGGCCAAACGCGCCTGTTCTGATAACTGTTCTCTATCTCTGAACATGATCAGCCCCGCCAGTCTTCAAATCGTTGTTCAGGGCGGGCGAGCGTTCCGGCTCCGGCTTGGCCGTGCGGGCCCGCGCCATTGACCGAACCGTTCGGTTGGGATTGACCTAAGCCCCTTCTCGCGCTACGTCAAGACTAACCGAACCGTTCGGTCGATGACTTCAACCAAATGTGATCGAGGATTGGAAGAGAATGAGCTCGGATTTGGCCGAGGCTAAATCATCTGCGCAAACGGAGCCTCTCGACAGCGCCAAGAGGCGGCAAATCTTGGGCGGAGCGCGTGAGGCCTTTCTCGCCCGAGGCTTCGAAGGGGCCAGCATGGGGGAGATCGCCCGCAAGGCCGGGGTCTCGAAAGGAACCCTCTACGTGTACTTCGGCAGCAAGGAGGCGCTCTTCACTGCTGTGGTGATGTGCAACGTCGCTGCAACCATTGCGCGGTTCGGTCCCCATGCTCCGTCGGGCGCAACGATCGAGGAGCGCCTCGAAAGCTTGGGGGTGACCATCCTGCGATGGGTTTTGGTCAGCGATACCGTTGGTTTGATGCGGGTGGGCATTGCCGAGGCGCCCCGGTTTCCCGATTTGGCGAGCAGCATCCACAAGATGGCGCGCGAGCGAGGCGCCGAAGCCGTGGCCCGGCTCTTGGGCGAGGTCGCGCAATCCGGCGAGCTCGGCGCTCTGCCTTCCTTCGCCCCGGAGCGCCTCGCGGCAACGGCTCGATTGTTTCGCGATTTGGTCGTCTTGCCGCTCGTCATGAGGGCGCTCTTCGGCGAGAAGCTCGAGACACTGCATGCGGAGATCCGCCCTCACGTTGCGCGCAGCGTTGCTTTCTTCCTTGCCGCCTGCCGCCAGGGTATTTGAGTGGCGCTGCGCTCGCAAAGGCGGCAGTCTTAGAGGCCTGGAGGAACGCCGTTTCGAGGCGAGCTAGTCTTCCGGCGGGATACCTGGAAATTGCTTGACCGGACAATAAATAGCTTCCCGCGGATTTAGCGCGCAGATGATCTCAAAGGCATTGCCGCAGTTCTTTTTGGTGAACCATCATGGGACAACGGCTTGTCGGCCCGGGCAACGAACCCCTCGCAAAAAAGAGCGCGGCAGGTGAGGATCAAACGCAGCCCACGTCAAGCGGCGCTTACGTCTCCTTTTTGTTGTCGCGAGAAGCCGATGAACTGTCCGGGAGGGGGCTGCGGCCGGTTCTTTCTTCTGCGCTCTTGGGCTTTGCCCCGGCCGCGGCGGTTGTCCTATCCGTCGCATTGGCCTTAATGTGGAGTGATTTGGCTGGCTTCCTCTCTGCGGCGGCCCTATTCGCCGCTATCCGGCATGCGCAGTTCCGCCGCGCTCGCAGGAAATTGGCACGCGGCGGACGAGTCTAAGGACCTCTCTCCTTGATCCGTGCCGGGATACCCCTTGGGCGGACGTTTACCGGCCGGGCATTTGTTCATTCGCCGGGCCTGCGGGTGGCTTCCTTTCAATCTAAGCCGGCGACTTTGAGGAGTTCACCGGCACTCTGCCCGACTGCGGCTTGCTTACGCCTTCCGTTAGATCATCAGGAAGGTGAGCGAGGACGTCGTGGCTCGTGACGGCCATTTTGGTCTCAAGGCTTGAAACTCAGAGACCTCGTCCATGGGCAAGCATGACGCCGTCCATCTGATCTTCTTCTGCACCGTAAATCCCGCCGCGCCCATCGGTGCGTAGCGAACCTTGCCCAGGATTTGGCTCCCCGCTTGCTCCTGATGCAAGCGATGAAGAGCCCAAATCCCATCATGGCCCTCGTCCCAGCCGATTTACATAAAAGAATGCACTCTGTTACGCGATTGGGCTATCAATCAGAGCGGTGCCTTGGCTTTAATTTCAATTTGGCTGCGGGATAGGGCTTAAGTCTATGGCCGTCCCGGCAACTCATTTGAGCCGCAGCGCCCCTCGCCCAAGCGAGAACCGCCGCATGCCCATTGAAGCGCTGCGAATACGATTCGTCCTCACCTCGAATAAAACTCGATCACGAGGTTCGGCTCCATCAGCACCGGATACGGCACCTCGCGCGGCAACGGAATGCGCGTCAGCTTTGCGGTCATCTTGTTGTGATCGACGTCGTAATAGTCGGGCACGTCGCGCTCGGCGAGCTGCTTTGCCTCAAGCACGATCGTGAGCTGGCGCGAGCTCCCCTTGACTTCAACAACATCGTCCGTCTTGAGCAGCTGCGAGGGAATATTCACCCGGCGGCCGTTCACCTTGACATGGCCGTGGCTGATGAATTGCCGTGCGGCAAAGACCGTTGGAACGAACTTCGCCCGGTAGACAATCGTGTCGAGCCTGCGCTCCAGGAGCCCAATGAGGTTGTCGCCGCTATCGCCTTTGAGCCGGATCGCCTCGGCGTAATACTTGCGGAACTGCCTCTCAGAGATGTTCCCATAATAGCCCTTGAGCTTCTGCTTGGCCCTGAGCTGGGTGCCGAAGTCGGAGAGCTTGCCCTTGCGGCGCTGGCCGTGCTGCCCCGGCCCATATTCGCGCCGGTTGACGGGGCTCTTCGGGCGGCCCCAGATGTTTTGGCCCATCCGGCGATCGATTTTGTATTTGGCTTCCGTGCGCTTTGTCATCTCTGTCCTTCAAAAAGGCGCCGGGATGAGGGCACGGCACGGCATCCGCCACGCGGATCCTCAAACCGCGCCTCCCGCGGCATTCCCGGGAGAACGCGCCCTCCTCTGCCCGGCTCCAATTCTAACCAGGCCGACAGGCGCGCTTCATCTGCCAAGTGCTGAAACCGCGCCGCGGGTGCATGGATTGCCTCCCGGCGGGAGCCGGAGAAGCCGTTGCACTCGCTAGAGGGTTTCGGCGCGGGGGTCAAGGGCGGCACCATTGAACGAGTCCTCCGGAGATGGCTATTGCGGGCGAGACCCAGGCAAACGGGGAGACTAGGATGGCTCGCCTCAAAGGGCCGGGGCCTTGCGAGATCGTAGCGGCCCTCGCTTTCGTATCGTTTGTCGCGGTGGCAACTGCTGGGCTTAGCCCGCTTTTCTTGGCAATCGTGCTCTGCGCCGCGCTGGCGATGGAAATCATTCGCGAGCTCTTCCCGGCAAGCCGCCTTTTCCCGGTAGCCTTCGGCCATTTGTTTGCCGTTTACGCGGCGATCTTCTCCCTCTTTGTCGAGGAGGTCTTTTCTCTCGTCAACGTCTGGATTTTAGGCGCGGGCTTTGGCTTGCCAATCTTCTTTTTCGTCATAGGCTGCTGGCTTCGCCAGACTCAAATCCGGGCCGTCGTCGCCCATCCAGCGATTCGCGACCAACGGCGGCTCATTTAGGCCTCCCGCTGGCTGGCGCCAACTTTTCTCGTCGGAGCGGCGGTTCTCCTGCATCTCGCGCCTCCTCATCCCGGCCTTTGCATTCTTTAGCTTTTACTCCATCCTCGTGATCCTCTTCGCCGCGGCCTACCGGCTGCTTTCGCACTATACTGGGGAGCCGCATTTCTATGTTGGCAATGTTCCCCGCGCGTTGAGTTTTTCAGAATCGGTTTATTTCTCGATCGTGACTATCAGCACGGTGCGCTATGGCGACATCATTCCGCAGAGCAGCCTGGCCAGGGTGTTGGCATCGCTCGAAGTGGTGTGCGGATTCCTGCCCTTGCTGTTCGGCGTCTCGGAGCTGCTCGAATACGCGCGCGAGCACCGGTGCACGGGAGGCCTGGATTGAGCGCCGCCGTCGTGTTGGCATAGGCGAGGCCCGGTGCCGCCCGCGGGAGCCTCCGAGGCATGGCCTCGCGGCTTCGGATAATGCTATAGAGCCCGCCGGGGCGGGCAGAGCCCCTTCCGCATGCGGCAATGGCGGCTAAATGACCGCCGCGGCGATTTGATCATGATGCTGCGCGATTCGTAGCGCACTAGGGAGTTTTCGTATGACGCCTTGGCTTCTCATGCTGATTGCCGGATTTCTTCTCCTCATCGTCTGGTGGTATATTAGGTAGTTCCGCGAGCCTTAAACTTTTGCGATCCTGGCTCGGCTTTGCAAGCCGGCCACATGGCAGGACAGGCCCCTTGAAACTTACAAGGAGCGCCTTCGAGGAACTCATCGCGGCTGCCGTGCAGACGGGGGTCAAAGCTCATGACCGGTCCCAGTGAGCCATTGACTGCGCATTGCCGGCCTTCGCGATAACACTTTCATGCCTCTCACGCCGTCGCGTTGCAGCCTTGCTGCATCGGCTAGCGGAGAAGGATTTCGCGCGGCAGGGCTCCGTTGGTGCGCGGGCTGGCATGAGCTCCAGGCTGGCTCTCTCCCCAGCGGCGAGCGCCCCTGCGGCTAAGAAGCGCAAATTGGGAGGGCTTTGCCGCGAAATAGCGGCGCTCGGCCTTGACCCAAGCTTTCGTGCGTAACCGCCTCTACTGGCCATCCGGCGTTCGCAAGCCGATCCACTTGTCCTTGACCTGATCGAAATGGACCGTTGGGTCGTAGGCGGCGACGGCGAGATTGAGGTTTTGCGCGGAAAGGCGGCCAATTGCCGCCATCACCGCATAGGAAGCCACAACACGGTCGCGCTGCGCCGTCACCAGGCTCACCCTCGCGTTGAGGAGCACCTGCTGGGCGAAGAGGATGTCGAAGGTCGTCCTCTGCCCGACCGCCGCCTCCTGCCGGATGCCGTCGAGAGCGATCTCCGCCGACCGGACCGCCGCGCGGGAGGAATGAATGGCGGCGCGCGCGGCCTCGAGCACCCCCCAGGACGAGACGGCCTGCTCCCGGACAAGATCACGCTGAAGATCGGCTTGCAGCCTTGCCTGGGAGAGCGTTTCTTTGGCTTGGCGCACCCGCGCATAGGTCATGCCGCCTTCGTAAATCGGGATCGAGAGCTGGCCAACGATCGAGGCATTGAACAAGCGGTCGCCGGGAACGCCGAAATCGTTCCAGTTTTGCTGGGCGGTTCCGACGACATTGAGTGCCGGATAGAGTTCGCCCTCGGCGAGTTTGACCTGCAAGGCCGCGGCATCGGCCGCATGCAAAGCGGCTTGGACCGAGGGGTGCTCGGCGAGGGCTGCCGAGACCGCCGCGCCGAGAGTCCTTGGCAGAAGGCTTTCGATCGTGCGCGCGGGCTCAAGCCGGCCCGGCGGCTTGCCGATGATCCGGCGGTAGTCGGCGATGCTCGTCTGGAGATTGGCCTGCGCCGCAAAGTAGGTCGAGCGGGCCGAGGCAAGCTGCGACTCGGCTTGGGCGACATCGGTGCGGGTGACCTCGCCGACATTGAAACGGTCGCGTGTCTGCCGCAGCTGCTCCTCGAGGACGACAATGTTGTTTTTATCGAGCTCAAGGATTGCCGTGTCGCGCAGCACGTTCATGTAGGCGGTCGCGGCGCCGAGCAGCACATTGAGTTCGGTATTGCGCAAGGCCTCCCGCGCGCCGGCGATATTCGCTGCGCATGAACTGAAACCGGCCTATTGAAAAATCCCTCCGCCCCAGCGGCATCATCGTCACGAGGCCGCGGTCTGCATCTCGCCTAATCTCCCCTTTATGACGGCGGCCCAAAGGCATAGCCGCCAATTTGATGAAGAAATGCCTAAGCTCGTGCAAAATTATGATGGAAGAGGAATTTCGCGAGGCACAAAGGTCTGGGGCTCTTCAAGCAAAAACAAATTCCTTTGATTTCCGGAACGCATCGAGCATTGGGACGGAGGCTTCAAATAGCGGCCGCAGACCGATCGTGCCGCGGATCTTCTCGTAGCGAACGGCCTCGCCGGTATGGGCGCCCGGGCTCCTCGAAAGCGGCCTGAATGCAAGGAGGCGTCCGCCTTCTTTCAGCTGCGCGAAAAGACAATCGAGATTGGCCTCGGCCGCTCCGTTCACCAGGATGAGATCGAACGGCGCGTGAGAAGGCGCGCCCTTATGGAGCGGGCCGAGGACGGTTTCGACCTTCGAAAGGCCAACCGCATCGAGATTCGAGCGCAGGGCTTTATACAAAGAGGAATCTGACTCGACCGCCACGGCGCGCCCAGCGAGCCCAGCCAAGATGGCAGTCGAGTAGCCGGTGCCGGGAGCGACATCGAGGACGGCATCGGACGGCTTCGCCTCGGCGGCCTGAATCAGCCGTGCGAGCACGAAGGGCGGCAATAGGACGCGCCGCTCTCCGCCAGGCTGAGCAGGGTTTAGGTGCAAGGCCGCATCCGAATTCGCAAGCCACCAGAGCTCCCGAGGAAGAAAATTCTCGCGCGGGAGTTCGAGCATCCGCGCCAAAAGGTCTTTGTCGTGCACATCGAATGGGCGGATTTGACACTCAACCATTGTCTCCCGGCGAAGCGCTGGCTCCTCGCCTCTTGCTGGATTGCCCTGACCGGGAAGGCTCGCCTGCTGCATGGTTTGTCCTGACCCTCGACCGCCTCTGCGCCTGGCTGAAAGGACGCTTATAAGTTTTGCATCCCGATCTGTCTATGTTGCGTTTTGATGCTTTTGCCGCGGCGCGCTTGGTCAAGGGCGCGCCGGATTGCCCTGAGCGGCGCTCGGCGATAAAAGGCCGCTCTCTTCTTGAGGGAATTGCGCATGTCAGAAAGCCCGTCCGAGCATTTCGAGCACGCCGATCACGCCGCCCATGCCTCCCTTCTTAGCGACCCGTTCCTCGTCAAGGTCTCAGTATCGATTGCCATACTGGCGGTGATCGCAGCCGCCGCCGGAAGCCTCGAGACTCTCGAAACGGCGGCTGCTCTGAGTAGAAAGAACGAGGCGGTCCTGTTGCAGAACAAAGCAACCGACAACTGGAATTTTTATCAGGCAAAAAGCATAAAGAGCCATCTTTTCGAGCTCAGCGCCATGAACGGCGGAGCAAGAGCAGACGAGCTCAACCGGCAGGCCAACATTTACCGGCAGGAGGAAAAAGAGCTTTTCGTGAAGGGCGAGGCCCTTGAGCATGAGACGGAGGAAAAGCTCAATGACAGCGAGCGGCACGAGCGCCGGCACCACGTCTTAACAGTGGCCGTCACGCTGCTTCACATCGCAATCGCCATTGCGACCATTGCGATCATTGTGCGGGGCCAGACTTGGCCCTGGTATGCCGCTCTGACCCTTGGCGCTTTGGGGACTGCAGGAATGGCTTTTGCCTATCTTTCTTAAACCCCGCTATTTTTTGCCGGCCCGGTTAGGCGCTAGCGTAGCGAGGTCTTCCACGTCCTGCGGAGTTCTTAGCCGCCTTTGAGGCGCTTGTTGCACTCGGGCCAGTAACCGTCTCCCTTTTGGACCCATCTCAGACCGCCATTGGCGTTCGTTGCCTTATTGGCCTGATATTGATCGGAGCAGGTTTTGAGGCGGGCCTTGGCGGGCTTCTCGCTGGCATATTTCGGCGCAATCGCCGCAGGGAAGACGGCAGTGCTTGGAGCCGGGGCTGCCGCGGGCGGAGGAGGCGCAGCAGGTTTCTTGAGCGGGTTAGGCTTTACCGGGGCAGGAGCGGGCGCAGGTGGCGGCACTTGCGCAACGGCCGGCGGAGGAGGCTCTTGCGCGGCAGGCGGCGCCGCCACCACCGGAGCGGGCGGAGCAGCCATCGGCGCGGGAGCAGGAGCGGGCGCCTCCGCCGCCGGAGCAGCCCGGGAGGCCGCAGCCGGAGCTGCTGCTGGCGGGTTCGCCTTCGTCTCGGCCGTGCACCGGCTATAGAACTGGGGCCAGCTCTCTCCGCCGAGCGTTCCTGCCGCCTTGGCCGCTTGATATTTTTCGCTGCAAATGTGGCGGATGTCCAATGGCGCGGGGGCCGCCATCTCCGCGGCCGGCTGGGCTTGCTTTGCCTCTGATGCGCAGCGGCTATAGAACTGCGGCCAGGTCTCCTCGCCCAAACTGCCCGCGGACTTGGCTGCCCGGTATTTTTCGCTGCACAGGTGGCGCGTGTCCGGCGCCTGAGCTTTTGCTTGCTGGGCAGGGCCCATTATAGCGAGCCCCAAGACAATCCCGGCGGGAGCAAAAGCGTGGCGAATTAGCATTGAAATTCTCCTCGAATTCACTGAGACGGAGCGGCGCGTCACCATGCCGCCGGGGATTAAGCATAGCTTAGCCTTTCGCCCAAATCCGCTCCGAGTCAAACCCAAAGAATAGGCAGGGCGGCCCGCCGGAGCGCTGGAAACCGGCAAGAGGCCAGGCCTTGAGATCCTCTGGTCGCTCAGGAATATCCGCGGGCAGCAGCGACCTCGGCCGCAAAGTCCGTTTCCTGCTTTTCGATCCCCTCGCCCAGAGCATAGCGCACGAATCCCTTCAATGCGATCGGCGCGCCTGCGGCCTTGGCCGTCTCGGCCACAACCTGCCCGATGGCCTTGCCCTCGTGCTCGGCATGGATCGAGGGCTGATCGGCAAGGCAGACCTCCTTAAAGTAGGTCTTCAAGCCAGAGTCGATGATCCTTTCGAGAACATGCGCAGGCTTGCCTTCGTTCTTGCCGGCAAGCACCGCCTTCTCGCGCTCGATGAGAGCGGGATCAAGGCTTGCGGAATCGACGGCAAGCGGATGAGCCGCGGCGACATGAAGCGCAATAAGACGCGCAAGGGGCGCAATCTTCTCCTGGGCGGCGCTCGATTCGAGAGCAACGAGCACGCCGATTTTGCCAAGCCCCTCCGCCACGGAATTGTGGACATATTGGCCGATCACGCCTTGGGCGGCCTGCAACGAAGCGGCGCGGCGCAGAGTCATGTTCTCACCGATTTTGGCAACCGCGTTTGTGATCGCCTCGCCAAGTGTGCCGCCGCCGGGATAAGGAGCCTTCATCAAAGCCTGGACATCCGCCGTTCCGGTCTCGAGCGCGACGCGCGCGATATTACGCGCAAGCGCCTGAAAATCGGCATTGCGGGCGACAAAGTCGGTCTCCGAGTTGAGCTCAATAGCAACGCCCTTGAGCCTCTCGACGGCAATCGCAATCAGCCCCTCGGCGGCGACGCGGCCTGATTTCTTGGCCGCCTTCGAGAGGCCCTTCTTGCGCAACCAATCGATTGCGGCCTCAATATCGCCGCCGGTCTCGCTGAGCGCGTTCTTGCAATCCATCATTCCGGCGCCGGTCTTCTCGCGAAGATCCTTGACCATCGCTGCGCTGATGTTTGCCATAGCGGCCGTACCTCTCATGTGTTCGTGCCTCACTCTGCCATGGCGGCAGAGGCCGGGAATTGCGATCTAGGAGCCTTAAGCGGACGGCCAAGGGGCTTCAGGCCGCAACGAGGCCGCGTGCGAGCTCAACCCAGCGGTCGCGCGCGATGCGCCCGCCGAGCTTCAGATCGCGATCGATCTTAGCCGCATCCCCGGGCCCCATAGCGGCGATCTGCCAGAAGTGGAAAATCCCGGCGTCGTTGAGCTTCTTTACGATTTGCGGACCGACTCCCGGAAGCTTGGTAAAGTCGTCAGGCGCACCTCGCGGCGCCGTTAGGAGCTCGAAGCGCTCCGCGGGCGCCCCCTCCTGACCCCCAACGCCTTCCGGCGTGCCAGCGCCAGCCTCTGCCGGCAGCTCCTCACCTGCCGGATGCTCGGCTTCGCCAAGGTCAATACCGGCCGCGCCCTGCGCGCGCGAGATGCCGTCGATCGCCGCGCGCGCGGCAAGATCGCAATAGAGGGCAATCGCCCGCCCAGAATCGTCGTTGCCCGGCACGGGATAGGTGATGCCGTCTGGGTCGCAATTGGTGTCGAGAATAGCGACGACCGGAATCCGCAGCCGCTGCGCTTCTTTCACGGCCAGCTGCTCTTTGTTGGTATCGATGACAAAGAGGAGATCAGGAATGCCGCCCATATCCTTGATTCCCCCAAGCGCCCTGTCGAGCTTATCGCGCTGGCGGGACATCATCAGGCGCTCCTTCTTGGTAAGGCCCGAGGCGCCGGAGCTCAAAAGCTCGTCCAATTTGCGCAGGCGCTGGATCGAGGCGGAAACCGTCTTCCAGTTGGTCAGCATGCCGCCGAGCCACCGCGAATTGATGTAATATTGAGCCGACCGTTTGCCGGCATCGGCAATGGCGTTCTGGGCCTGCCGTTTCGTGCCGACGAAAAGCACCCGTCCGCCGCGGGAGACCACTTCCGAGATCGCTTTGAGCGCCTGATGGAGCAGCGGAACGGATTGGGCAAGGTCGATGATATGGATGTTGTTACGGACGCCGAAAATATAGGGCGCCATCTTCGGGTTCCAGCGATGCGCTTGATGCCCGAAGTGCGCGCCGGCCTCAAGAAGGCCGCGCATCGAAAAGTCTGGCAAAGCCATGGTCTATCTGTCTCCGGTTGAAACCGCCGCGGGCCTTTGAGACGCGCCTTTCCGGAACAGGAAAAGGCGGGTCACCGGAAGCAGCGCTTGAGGAGCGCCGCAGGGCCCGCGTGTGTGATGCCGGCGCTTATACGGCGGCACAAGGGCGGAGGCAAGATCGCACGCCGATTACGGAGGCCGGGCTGCAAACCCGAGAATCGGCCGCCCGTCTACTCGACGGCCTCAACCGGCACCAGCGCCCCGTAAGGCGAACCCGCGGGACTGGCACTCGATGGCGCAGTGGCGGCAGCCCGGCCGCTATTGCCAGCGGCATCGCTTCGCGCCAGAGCGCTCAGCGTGGTGTTACGCGCAAGGCGGACCGGCGGAAGCGGAATTGCCCTTGTGCCTGCGATGTGCGCCCCGGCCGGCTGCCTCGCCATTGGCGCCCGCTTCGCCTTGGCAGCTATGGGCCGGTGGTAAATGCCCTGATGGATCGCCGCTGCTTTTGAAACGCAGGTGTGTTTCGAGCGGAAATAAACTTGTCCCACCGGGCAGCTCATACTCGCCATGGCGGCAGAGCTGAGGCCCGCCGCAAAAGCGGCAACGGCCGCAATAAGGCGATATTTCATTTTACTGTTCCGGATACGCTTTGTTTGAACTCATCCGCCGCAAAGCAGAAAGATTTGGCTCCTCGATCATGTTCGAAATATGGTCGCATTATTGCCGTGCGGTTGGTGAATAAAAATTGTTATTATCATAATACATTTCTATCGGCCAATATTTGCAACCGGCACAAATTATGGCCTAGCTGCAATTGGCGGCGCACGGGAGGGCGCGGCCGGCCCTGCCCGGCCGCAGCCATAGTTTTCACCGCCGTTCGTACCTCGGGCCGCACGGCTTTGCTCTACTAAGGCTGGCGCGCCGGCGCTATTTGGTGTTGGGGAACCAGACATGCAGCCCTTGCCGATTGACGAAACCATCCTTGCCCGGCGGGAGCGCATCGCCGCCGATCTGCGCTGTCTTATTCCCGGCGAAGGCGTCATTGCGGAAGAGACGGCGCTGCGCCCTTACGAGACTGATGGGCTCACCGCCTACCGCACCCTGCCGATGATCACCGTCCTGCCGGGAACAGTGGAGCAAGTGCGCGCGGTGCTTGCCTATTGCTACCAAAACACCATCAAAGTGGTTCCGCGCGGCGCGGGAACCTCCCTTTCGGGCGGGGCGCTCCCGCTCGCCGACGGCGTCCTCCTCTCGATGATGAAATTCAACAGAATCAAGGAGATCGATTTCGACAACCGGATCGTTGTCGCCGAGCCTGGCGTGACGAATCTCGCAATCACCCGCGCCGTCGAGCACCGCGGCTTTTACTATGCGCCCGACCCCTCCTCGCAAATCGCCTGCTCGATCGGCGGTAATGTCGCCGAGAATTCGGGCGGCGTCCATTGCCTCAAATACGGGCTGACGACCAACAATGTTCTGGGCTGCGAGCTGGTGCTGATGAATGGCGAGATTATCCGCATCGGCGGGCGCCATCTCGACCCGGCAGGCTACGATCTCCTTTCCTTGGTGATCGGCTCGGAGGGCATGCTTGGAGTGGTGACGGAAGTCACGGTGCGCATTCTGCGCGCGCCCGAGTCCGCGCGCGCCCTGCTCATCGCCTTCCAGTCGAGCGAAGCGGCGGGCGCCTGCGTTGCGGGCGTCATCGCCGCAGGCATCATTCCGGGCGGCATGGAGATGATGGACAGGCCCGCGATTTTGGCGGCGGAAGATTTTGTCCATGCGGGTTATCCGCTCGATGCCGAGGCGCTGCTCATCATCGAGCTCGACGGGCCCCCAGCCGAGGTTGATTATCTCTGCGGCAAGGTCGAGGAGATCGCGGCTGCCCATGGCGCCTCACAGTGCCGCACCTCCGCCTCGGAGGCCGAGCGGCTCAAATTTTGGGCCGGGCGGAAGGCCGCCTTCCCCGCCGCCGGGCGGCTTTCGCCTGACTATTATTGCATGGACGGCACGATCCCGCGCAAGGAGCTGCCGGGCGTTCTCGCGGGCATGCGCGAGCTCTCTGAGCGCTATGGTCTTCGCGTCGCCAATGTTTTTCACGCGGGCGACGGAAACCTCCATCCGCTCATCCTTTATGACGCAAACAAGCCGGGCGAGCTTGAGCGCGCCGAGGAGTTCGGCGCCGATATCTTGCGCCTGTGCGTTGCCCGCGGCGGCGTGCTCACCGGCGAGCACGGCGTCGGCGTCGAGAAGCGCGATCTGATGCCGGAAATGTTCACTGAGACCGATCTTGCGCAGCAGATCAGAGTAAAATGCGCCTTCGATGAAAAGCAGCTCTTAAATCCCGGAAAAGTCTTTCCCACGCTCCACCGCTGCGCCGAGCTCGGCCGCATGCATGTGCATGGCGGGGAGCTGCGGTTTGCGGATTTGCCGAGGTTTTAGAAAAACCTTGTGGATTGGATCGTCATTGCGAGCCGCGGAGCGGCGAAGCAATCCAGAAAACCTGTGAACCAGTTTGGATTGCTTCGCTCCGCCCGTAATGACAGTACCCAACGGCGGCTTTAATCCACATCCGCCAGCGCAACGGGCGTGCCGCCCTCAAGCCTCTGCGCGAGCGCGGCTTCCATGAATGGGTCGAGATCGCCATCGAGAACATCGCTCGGCGCCGGCGAGGTGACGCCGGTGCGCAAATCCTTCACGAGCTGATAGGGCTGCAGCACATACGAGCGGATCTGATGGCCCCAGCCAATGTCGGTTTTGGCCGCCTCCGCCGCATTGGCGGCGGCTTCGCGCTTCTCCATCTCCTGCTCATAGAGCCTTGCGCGCAGCATGTTCCAGGCAGTCGCGCGGTTCTTGTGCTGGGAGCGCTCGCTTTGGCAGGCAACGACAATTCCCGTCGGGATGTGCGTGATCCGCACCGCCGAGTCCGTTTTATTGACGTGCTGGCCGCCTGCTCCTGACGAACGATAGGTATCGATCCGGCAATCGCTTTCCTTGATATCGATCTCGATCCTCTCATCGATCACAGGATAGACCCACACCGAAGCAAAGCTTGTATGGCGCCTTGCATTCGAATCGAAGGGCGAGATGCGCACGAGGCGGTGGACGCCCGACTCGGTCTTCGCCCAGCCATAGGCGTTATGCCCCTTGATCAGCATGGTGCCGGATTTAAGGCCCGCCTCCTCGCCAGCAGTGGCCTCGATGATCTCGACCTTGAATTTATGCCGCTCGGCCCAGCGCGCGTACATGCGAAAGAGCATATTGGCCCAGTCGCAGCTCTCGGTGCCGCCAGCGCCGGAATGGACCTCGAGATAAGCATCGTTGGCGTCGGCCTCGCCCGAGAACAGCGCCTCGATTTGCAGCCGCTGCGCTTCGGCCTTAAGGGATTTAAGCTCGCCGAGAGCTTCTTCTTCCGCGCCGGCATCGCCTTCGGCCTCGGCAAGCTCAATCAACGTGATCGCATCGGCGAGCCCGGATTCAAACTTTTTGAGAGAGGAAAGCCTCTCTTCGAGCTCCGTGCGCTCGCGCATCATTTTTTGCGCGGCATCCGGATTATTCCAAAGGTTTGGGTCTTCGGCCTTGGCGTTCAGCTCGGCAAGACGGCGGGAAGCGGCATCGACGTCAAAGATGCCTCCTTAGCAATCCCAAGGATTGCTCGATCGACTGGACAAGAGTTTCGGCTTCGGCGCGCATTTGGCGATCGGCTCGCGGGATGGGAAAAGCAAATAAGCTAAGAGGCATATAGTGAGTGTGGGCTTTGCTGTAAACCCTGGCAATTGCTTGGCCAGCGGCCCTCAGCGGCTCTAATAGAGCACGGGAGGAGAAGGTAGATGGGTTACCGCAAAAAGTTCCTCGTCACGCCGGGCAGCAAGCTTCGCCTGAAGGACATCGACCCTGGCTTTAAAGGCCGCTACGAGAATCAAGACATGGCCGCGCCGGAGCTCGAAATGTCCCGGCTAAAGCTCGTTCAGCTGCAATCCTTACTCTACGCCGAAAAGCAGCATTCCATCCTGATTGTGCTGCAGGCGCTCGATGCCGGCGGCAAGGATGGCACGATCAAGCATGTCTTCTCTGGCCTCAATCCCCAAGGGGCTTCGGTTGCGGCATTTAAGGCGCCGACCCCAATCGAGCTCGCACACGATTTCCTTTGGCGCATCCATCCGCACGCGCCTGAAAAAGGCTCTGTCGCCATCTTCAACCGGTCTCATTACGAGGACGTGCTGGTGACGAGAGTCCATGGGCTCGTCAGCAAGAAGACATGCCTGGCGCGTTACGAGCTAATCCGCGCCTTCGAGTCGGGGCTAAAAGAGAGCGGCACGTCCGTCATCAAATTCTTTCTCCACATCAGCAGAGAGGAGCAGCTCGCGCGCTTTAAGAAACGGCTCGAAGATCCGGCGCGCAATTGGAAGATCAGCGAGTCAGACTACTCCGAGCGCGCCCATTGGGACGCGTATTGGGAGGCCTACGAGGACGCGCTGCCTGCTACGAGCACAGATGAGGCGCCTTGGTATGTGATTCCGGCCAATCACAAATGGTTCCGCAATCTTGCGGTCTCGCAGATCGTGGCCGAGACGGTGGAGGAGCTCGGCATGTCCTATCCAAAGCCCGCCGCGGATCTTGCCGAAATCAGGCGCAAGTACCACGCCGCTTTACACGAGGAGCGAAGCGCGGCGAAGCGGCGTGATTGAGAGGCTTGGGCGCCTAGCCTTCAAAGGTGCTCCGGCGGAGCAAAAGCGTTGACAAGATAGATCAGCATGCCAGCCAGCATGAGAGTGCCGAAGAGAATGGGAATTGCCATATTTGATGACTCCGCATGCGCGTTGGGGAAGCACTCACTAATCTCAAAGAGATAAATAAGTCTGCGGTATTCGCATTCAATGCCATTGATCTAACGCAACTTGCGCGGCAATTCGTCTCCGGCGGGAGCTGCAGCGGCCGCTTGCCCCTGCCAGTTTTGCTTCGCGAGGGCGGATTGGCCTAAGCCAATGGGCTCCCGCCCGAACCCAAAGCGGAGAATTGGCCCGGCAAGCCCGCGTCGCGATCGGGCGGCGCAGGCCGGTAAATGAGCCAGACGCTCAATAGAATTAAGGCGCCGCAGCCGAGCAGCATGAACGTGTTGCGAAGGTTTCGGATGTAATTCACAAGCTCGAGCTCAGACTCCGGAGTGCGCGGCCGCGTCAGGTAGGTCAGGATGCCCGCGATCCCGATTGCCGCGGGAACGATTTTCAAGAAGCTCGTTGCATCCATCAGAAGAGCGCCCGCGCCCTAATGCCGCCAAAGCCGGCCTCACAGTAGTAGGTTTTCGCGCGCCGGTCCACGCGCTCCACCCAAGCGGCGAGTGCCGGGGAGCGAAGGCGCGGCGGGAATGGCAAAACATTTGGGCATCAAAACATCGCTGGCATTGGCCAAGCCCGCCGCGACTCTCGTTTACCATAATCTGAGCCGGAAAATACGGCTTGCCAAAAATTTGGCCCAACTGTGGCAGCAAGGCCACAATTCTGCCAAGAATCCGGCCCGGGGCGGGGTCAGGAGCTTGGATTGTTGTGGTGCTCCGGGCCGGGCGTCTTCTGGCCGCACGAATAGAACCGGCCATTTTCTCCTTGCGCTAGCAGGCCCCGCCGGCAAGCCTCGGCCAGCGCGGCGCGCGCATCTTTCTCGCTTATTCCGGCTTGGGCCATAAGCCTGCCAGCCGACACCCAGCCATGGACGCGCGCAATTTCGGCGGCGCGCGGAACAGCCGATGCCAGAACGTTGCTCCGCTGCCTCCGGGCCAGAGAAAAGAGCGGGATGAAAAGGACAAGGCCGATCAGGACGAACAGGAAGTCGGCTGACATTGTCTCCTCCCCCGGGAGGTCCGCGCCGCTGCTTTTCTTGGTTGAATGGCGCTTCTTTATTAGAAATAATAGCAGCAAACTGGGCGTAAAGCGCCCCAAGTGATTGAGGCCCGTTTGCGCCCTGGGACGTGCTTTGCTAAGAGCCTGGCGCCGTCCTGAGCGCCGGTTAGCAGAGTGCGGGCTTGTAAGATGGAAAAATTCACCACCCTGACGGGCGTCGCAGCGCCGCTTGAGATCACCAATGTCGATACCGACATGATCATCCCCAAGCAGTATCTCAAAACGATCAAGCGCACGGGGCTCGGCAAGGGGCTTTTTGCGGAGCTGCGCTATAAGGACGACGGCAGCGAGAATCCCGATTTCGTCTTAAACAAGCCCGCTTACCGCAATGCAAAAATACTGGTCGCCCTCGATAATTTCGGTTGCGGCTCCTCGCGCGAGCATGCACCTTGGGCGCTTCTCGACTTTGGCATCCGCTGCGTGATCTCGACGAGCTTTGCCGATATCTTTTACAATAACTGCTTCAAGAATGGCATTCTGCCCATCAAGGTCTCGCCGCAGGATCTTGCCAAGCTCTTGGACGATGCCAAGCGCGGCTCGAACGCAACCCTCACAGTCGACCTTAACAGTCAGGAGATACGCGGGCCCGATGGCGGGGTCATCGGCTTCGAGATCGATCCTTTCCGCAAGCACTGTCTTTTGAACGGCCTCGATGACATCGGCCTCACCTTGCAAAAAGCCGGTAAAATCGAGGCTTACGAGGCCAAGGCCGCCGCCCAGCGGCCTTGGGCGTGAGGCTTTCTTTGAGCGAGGCTTTGCGGTAAAAAGCCGTGGCATCCGGCCACGGGTGATGCTAAAAGGCAGCCGGCAGGTGAAGCCCTGTTCGGAAACGAAAACGATTGCCGTGCGAATCGCAATCTAGATGGAGGTAAAGGCTCATGACTTGGACGACCCCGGTTATCACGGAGATCTGCATCGGCATGGAAGTGACCAGCTATCTCTCTGCCGAGATCTGACGGCCTGGCGCTTCCGTCTCTCGAATCCATGATTGGCGCGCGCCTTGCGCATTGTTGTGTTAGGGTCAGCGGCAGGCGGCGGTTTTCCGCAATGGAACTGCCGCTGCCCCGTATGTGCTCTTGCCTGGAGCGGCGATAAGCGCGTCAAGCCCCGCAGCCAATCGAGCCTTGCAGTCAGCGCTGATGGGAAGCGCTGGCTTCTTTTGAACGCCTCGCCGGATCTCCGCCAGCAAATCATCGCATCTTCCTGCCTGCATCCGCAAAGCGGCATGCGGCACTCGCCGCTTGGCGGCGTCTTCCTCACCAATGCGGATGTCGACCATCTCGCGGGCTTACTCACACTGCGGGAGCAGCAAGGGTTCACGATTTTCGGAACTGCGGCTACTCTGGCGCAGGCCAAAACGGGCATTTTCACCGTCTTGAACAAAGACCTCGTCACCATGCACGAGGTCCAGTTGGACCGCCCCGCCGATACGGGCCTTGGCCTCACCGTCACGCCCTTTGCGGTGCCGGGAAAGGTGCCGCTTTATCTCGAAGGCGATGACCTCGAGATCGGCACCGAAACGGAATCAACAGCGGGCCTCAGGATTAGTCATGGCGCGAAGAGCTTTTTTTATGTGCCGGGCTGCGCCAAAATCACTCAGGGCTTATTGAAGAAGCTTGAGAGCGCAGAGCTTCTTTTCTTTGATGGAACGACTTATACCGACGGCGAGATGGTCGCATTGGGTTTGTCGCAGAAGACCGCTTGGCGCATGGGTCATGTCGCGATGAGCGGTGAGACTGGTTCGCTCAAAATGCTCGCAGCGAGCCGGATCCAGCGCAAGATCTATGTGCATATCAACAATACAAACCCGGTGCTGATCGAAGACTCGCCCGAACGCGCCGCCGTCGAGCACGCGGGCTGGGAGGTCGCCTACGACGGGATGGAGGTTTCTCTATGAGCAGCTCCGCGCAGTTGTTGACCAACGATGAGCTTGAGGCGCGTTTGCGCCAGATCGGGGCTGAGCGTTATCACAGCCGCCACCGGTTTCATCGCCGCCTGCACAGCGGCCAGTGCACTTATGAGGAAGTCCAAGCCTGGGCGCTCAATCGCTATTACTATCAGTCGATCATTCCTATTAAGGATGCCGTTATTCTCTCCCGCATGCCCGATCCCGCCGGCCGGCGCATCTGGCGCAAGCGCATTGAGGATCATGATGGCCTTGAGGCGGGCGACGGCGGCATCGAGCGCTGGCTCAAGCTCACCGATAGCCTCGGGTTCTCACGCGATTATGTCACCTCGGCGCAAGGCATCTTGCCGTCAACGCGCTTTGCCGTCGATGCTTATGTCGAGTTCTGCCGCTCAAGAACTCTCCTTGAAGCGGTTGCATCGTCTCTCACCGAACTATTCTCACCGGCGGTGATCGCTGAGCGGGTCGCTGGCATGCTCGCTCATTACGATTTCGTGAGCAAAGAAACGCTTGCCTATTTTTCGAAGCGGCCTGTGCAGGCCAAACGCGACAGCGATTTTGCCCTCGATTACGTCAAAAAACATGCAAAGACTCGCGAGCAGCAAGACGCTGTCCTGGCCGCGCTCGAATTCAAATGCTCGCTTCTTTGGGCGCAGCTCGATGCCTTGTGGCTCGCTTATGTCGATCGCGCGCTCCCGCCTGGAGCTTGGGTGCCCGGCAAAGAGACGCACGGCCAAGCCGCATGACGGGCGCAGGCGCGATCGCGGGAGGCAGCAAGCCGCGCCTTCCGCGCGGCGTAAGGCTCAAGTACGATAACGCTCGCGGCGAATGGCTCCTGCTTGCGCCGGAGCGGATCCTAAAAGCCGACGCGATCGCGGTTGAGATCCTAAAGCGCTGCGACGGCAGGGCGACTGTAGCGGAAATCGCCGCCGAATTGGCGGCCCTTTACTCGGCCGACCGCGCGAGAGTAGAAGCGGATATCGAGGCGCTGCTATCGCAGCTCGCCGCAAAGCGCATGGTCGATCTATGAGTGAGACCGCCGCAAAACTTGGGCCCCCCGCGGGAATTCTCGCCGAGCTTACGCATCGCTGTCCGCTCGGCTGCCCCTATTGCTCGAACCCGCTCAAGCTCGAAGCGCGCGAGGACGAGCTCGATACGCGGGCCTGGCAGCGCGTCTTCACGCAAGGAGCGGCGATCGGCGTTCTGCAGGTCCACCTCTCAGGCGGCGAGCCCGCGGCGCGGCCCGATCTCGCCCAAATCGTCGCCCACTGCGCCAAAAAGGGCCTTTACACCAATCTCATCACCTCGGGCATTGGACTGACGCAAGCGCGGGTCAATGAACTCGCCGAAGCAGGGCTCGACCACGTCCAGCTCTCGATCCAAGATTCCGAGCCCGCCTCGTCCGATGCCATCGCGGGCTATGCGGGCGCCTTTGCCCGCAAGGAGGCCGCGGCGGAATGGGTTGAGCGCGCCGGTCTGCCGCTCACGGTCAACGCCGTCATCCACCGCGCGAATATTTCCCGCGCAAGCAAGATGGTCGAACTCGCGGTAAAACTGGGAGCGCGGCGCGTCGAGGTCGCGCATACGCAATATTATGGCTGGGCGATGCTGAACCGGGCGGCGCTCATGCCCTCGCTTGAAGAGGCACAGGCGGCGATCGCCGAGGTCGAGGCTTTGAAGGAGAAGCTTTCGGGCGTGATTGTGATCGACCACGTGGTGCCCGACTATCATGCGAGCTTCCCAAAACCCTGCATGGGCGGCTGGGCCAAGAGCATCATCAATATCACCCCTTCCGGCAAGGCCCTGCCCTGCCATGCGGCCGAGGTGATCCCAGACCTCGTCTTCTGGAACGTGCGCGATCATGCGCTCGAAGACATTTGGCGCAATTCGCCCGCGTTCAACGCGTTCAGGGGCGTCGAGTGGATGCGCGAGCCGTGCCGCTCTTGCCCGCGTAAGGCCATCGACTTCGGTGGCTGCCGCTGCCAAGCCTTTGCGCTTACGGGCAACGCGAGCGAGGCGGACCCCGTCTGCCATCTCTCGCCGCATCACGCAAAGGTCGCGCAAATCGCACAGCAGACCGGCGTACACCCCGCGCCAGCGTACCGTTATAGAACCATGAAGACGCGCGAGCCGGTGGGGTAGCCCTCAATTCTGTGGTTTTCCTGGGTTGTTGCTTCCGGGACCTCGTCCGGTTCGAATTTCCACTTCGCGCCAATCGGCGGGCGGCGGGCCGCGGCCGCTGGTCTATTGCCGGTCTATTAAAGCCTCTTGCATCAGGAGCCCCGCTTCATGCCGCTGAAACAGCGGGCCGGGACGCCAAAGCAGCCGCGGGGGCGATGCCTTTTTTGCCCGTGCGCTGGATCAAGAGGGGGAATCAGCCCGCGGAGGAGTTGCGCAACCGGGTTGTTCAACTCAGGCGCTTCGGCGGTCCCGGCGAGCTGGAGGTAGTCAACTCTCCAGTGCCGATCGCCGAAAGGGGCGCGGTGCGGGGCGCGTACTCGCATCGAGCGAGGAGTACACCGACGTGGTGATCCGGCGCCACCTACCCGCGGGTGCGGCGGCGGCCACCATTCGTAATGGACTAAGGCGCCGTCGGGGAAATCGATCAGCTCGGCGATGGCGTGAGCGGTCTTCAGCTGGGCGGCCGAGTGGCCGATATGACGGTCCTCGGGTCGAATGCCACTCATTGCGCACTCCCCGCCGAACGCGTGACCCGCGTGCCGGCGGGCGCCGATGCGGCGGAAGCATCCGCTCTGATCTTGAGCTGGATGACTGCATCCCAGCTCCTTCACCGGGCAGGCCGGGTTCAGCGAGGTCAGCACGTGCTCGTTGGCCAGGCGTTGGCCGCCCTGGGCAGGCTGGCCGGCCTCGAGCTATGGGGCACCGGGCGCGGCGAGCATTTGGCCCTGATCCGCGAGCTCGGCGCTACCCCGGTCGACTACCAGCGCGAAGACTTCACGCGCGCCCTGCCGGGCGGGTTTGATGTCGTCTTCGACGGGATCGGGGAGGATGGCTATCGCCGCTCCTTGGCGGCGCTCAAGCGCGGCAGCCTGCTCTGCGCCTACGGCTACACGGCGGGGGTGCAGGCGGCCATATGCTTAGGATGTTAATGTGGCTGGCGCGGCTATATCTCTGGAGGTGGTTGCCTGGCGGTAAGCGGACCCGCGGCTACTCGATCAATGTGATGCGGGCGTGGCATCCCGCCTGGTTCCGGGAGGACTTGGAACGGCTCTTCGGCCTGTTGGAAACCGGCGCAATCCGGCCGCGTGTCGCCGAGCGGATCTCCTTCGACGAGGTTGCCGAGGCACACCGCCGTCTCGAGGCAAGCGGTCTCGATGGAAGACCGTCCTGTGCCCGGAACTCCCGCCGCGGCACGGCCGAGTTCCGCCTCAGCGCGAGACTACCGCGACGCCCGCGGGTTCAGCGGAAATCCGGGTTGACTGTCTCCAGCACACTGTTCGGCTGCGTCATCGGCAGTCGTGATGGAGCGGGCTCGGCGCAGGCGGGCCCGCGATACACGGAATCGCGCTTAAAAATTCGTAAATGGCGCGGAGGTCATGGTCCGTCATGTTTTGATAAATGGGCCAGGGCATTATCTGAAGAACCGCGCCGTTGAATGGAGGCGGGAGGCTCGGGTGAAGATGATCCTGGTCCACGCCAGTCTTCATAACGGTCCGGAATTCCGAAAACGTCATGCCCCCGGCGGGCAATCCAGTTTTGTCCGGTGTCAGGTTACGGGAAACGATGTGCACTTTGGAACTTGGGTCTGGGAACGGGCCGAAATCTCTGCCGCCACCAAGGTAGAATTTTGGATTGATTACCGTGCGCCCGCCAAACGGAGGGCTAAGAAGATATGGGTTTCCAGTAGGGAAGATGAATTCGGCCGGAGGACCTGCGGAATGGCAATCATTACAGCCGCCCACGGCGTTGACCAGATAGCTCCCGAGTCCCACCAGCGCCTTGTTTTTCCGGGCGAGGTTCAGCGGAACCGGCGCGATTTTGAATCCCTGGATCACCCGTGCATCCCCCAACCAGGGGCTATCCGCGTCCCAGGCACGTACCTGCCCGGAACTGATCACGACGCCTGCAAACACACCGATGGCTGTGACAGCTGCCATCGCTTTGATAGATTGCGTTGGCGCCATGGCGGCTCTCCTTCTTGGCCTTAACGGGAAGCAGCTCCAGTATAAGCTTAGGGCGCGAGCGGTGCCACAACTGATTTCCTGCCGGGTCCCCGGTGGAAATGCCCGTCAACCTTGGAAAATGAGCCTTAACCGCTTATATTCGCGGAGTTGCGGGGCAAACTCCGCAGGGCCGGGTGCGGCGCCCGGCAGGAGAGCGAAAGCGATGGCGGACGCGGTAGATGTGCCGGCCGATCTCCTCCAAGAACTCCGGTCAACTTCCCTCGACGACAAATACGACCTGACGAAGCACCGGATTTTTGTATCCGGGCCGCAGGCAATCGTCAGGCTCCTGCTCATGCAAAGGGAGCTCGACCGGCGCCGCGGGCTCAATACGGCTGGCTTCATCTCGGGCTACCGGGGCTCGCCGCTCGGCGGCCTCGACCTCACCTTCATGCGCGCCAAGGGCGTGCTCGATGCCGCACAGATTGTCTTTCAGCCGGGCCTCAACGAAGACCTCGCCGCGACGGCCATTTGGGGCGCGCAGCAGGCCGAGATGCGAGGCGAAGGTAAATACGATGGCGTCTTCTCCCTCTGGTACGGCAAGGGGCCGGGGGTTGACCGGAGCGGCGACGTCTTCCGCCACGCCAATCTCGCGGGCAGCTCGAGATATGGCGGCGTTCTCGCTTTGATGGGCGATGACCACACCGCCGAATCCTCGACCACCGCACATCAATCAGAGTTCAACTTCGTCAATGTGATGATCCCGATTCTCTCGCCCGCGGGCGTGCAGGAGATCATCGATTATGGCCTCTACGGCTATGCGATGAGCCGCTTCACCGGCGCGTGGGTCGGCCTCAAATGCTTGAAGGACACCGTTGAGTCGACAGGCTCCATTGACGTCTCGCTCGGCCGCGTGCAGCCCATTGTCCCTCCAGGCTTTGCGATGCCGCCCGGAGGCCTCAACATTCGCGCGGGCGACACCGTCCTTGAGCAGGAGCGCCGGCTTCAGAACTATAAGCGCGATGCGATGGTCGCGTGGCTGCGCGCCAACCGCTTGAACAAGATCATTACATCGGGCGGTTCCGATGCCAAAATCGGCGTCATCACCTCGGGCAAATCCTATCTCGATGTGCGCCAGGCAATGGACGACCTCGGCATCGACGAGGTCGCGGCCAATAGACTTGGCTTGCGGATTATGAAGCTCGCCTGCATTTGGCCCATCGAGCCGCAGGGCCTGCACGAATTCGCGCGCGGGCTCGATCTCATCATTGTGGTCGAAGAGAAGCGCTCGCTGATCGAGGTGCAGCTGCGTGAAGAGCTTTACGGCTCGCCAACGCAACCTATCTGCGTTGGTAAGAAGGACGAGGAGGGCAATTGGCTTTTCCCCGTCACCGGCTCGCTCGACCCCAACGATATTGCGATTGCCATCGGCCGCCGCCTCTTGCGGTATGTGAAAAGCGAGAAGCTTGAAGCCCGCGTGCATGAGCTCGAGCGCGCGCAAGCAAGGCTTGCCACCGCTCAAGACTATGGCGTGCGCACACCTTACTTTTGCTCCGGTTGCCCCCACAACACGTCGACGAAAGTGCCCGAAGGCATGCGCGCCTATGCCGGGATCGGCTGCCATTACATGGTGCAATGGATGGACCGCTCGACCTCGGGCTTTACCCAGATGGGGGGCGAAGGGGCGAATTGGATCGGCGAAGCGCCGTTCTCTAAGCGGCCGCATGTTTTTCAGAATCTTGGCGACGGAACTTATGACCACTCGGGAAGCCTTGCGGTCCGCTTCGCCGTCGCTTCTGGCGTGAACATCACCTATAAGATCCTCTTCAATGATGCCGTCGCGATGACCGGCGGCCAGCCCCTTGAGGGCGGCCTCACGGTGGATCGAATCGCCCGCCAAGTCGCGGCCGAAAACGTCAGACGCATCGTTGTGGTCTCGGACGAGCCAAAAAAATATCCTGGCGGCACCGAGTGGCCCGAAGGCGTTACGATTAGGCACCGGCGGGATCTTGAGAGCGTGCAGCGCGAGCTTGCGGCGGTCCCCGGCGTGACGGTGCTGATTTACGATCAGACCTGCGCGGCCGAGAAGCGCCGCCGCCGCAAGAAGGGCCGCATGCCAGACCCGGATAAGCGCGTGTTCATCAATGAGCTCGTCTGCGAAGGATGCGGCGATTGCGGCGTCAAGTCCAACTGCGTCTCGGTGCAGCCGCTTGAGACCGAGTTCGGCCGCAAACGGATTATTGATCAGTCTAGCTGCAATAAAGATTATTCGTGCCTAGAAGGGTTCTGCCCGGCCCTAGTGACCGTCCATGGCGCCCGCCCGAGGAAGGCAAGCGTGAATTTTGAGCACGATTTCGAGGAGCTGCCGCGCCCAGAAGTTCCGCCGATCGGCGCAAAGCCCTACGGTATTCTCGTAACGGGCGTCGGCGGTACGGGCGTCGTGACCATTGCCGCAATCCTCGGCATGGCCGCGCATCTCGAAGCCAAGGGATCCGGCTCGATCGATATGGCGGGGCTTGCGCAAAAAGGCGGCGCCGTTTTCAGCCATGTGAAGATCGGCGCGAAGCCTGAGGATATTCACGCGATCCGGGTCGCGGCGGGCGAAGCCGATCTCATCCTCGGCTGCGATCTTGTGGTCTCTGGCACGAAGCGCGTGCTTGCCGCCGTGCGCAAGGACGAGACGGGCGTTGTGGTCAACACCGCCGAAATCTATCCGGGTGAGTTCACCCATCATCCGGATTATTCGCTGCATTCCAAACGCATCAAGCGCGCGATCCGCGAAACGGCCGGCCGGCGCGTGCATTTTGTAGATGCGACCGGAACCGCTGCGGCTCTTCTTGGCAATTCGATCGCCGCCAACATGTTCATGCTGGGTTACGCCTGGCAGAAGGGCCTGATCCCGCTTGAGGAGTCTTCGCTTCTGCATGCGATCGAGCTAAATGGCGAGGCCGTCAAGGTGAACCAGGCGGCGTTTCTGTGGGGACGGCGCGAGGCCGTCAACCCCGCCGCCGTCGAAGCGATTGCCTTACCGCTGCGCAAGCCTTCGCCAACGCAGCAGCTATCACGCTCGCTCGAAGAGGTGATCGAGCGGCGCGTTATATTCCTGACGGCCTATCACGACGCAGCCTATGCCAACCGCTATCTCGCCTTGGTCAAGCGCGTGGAGGAAGCGGAGCGCGCCCGCGTGCCAGGGAGGCACCATCTCACGGAAGCCGCTGCGCGCTATTACTTCAAGCTCCTTGCGATCAAAGACGAATATGAAGTCGCACGGCTCTATAGCGACGGCACCTTCGCGAAAGAGCTGGCCGCGGCCTTCGAAGGCGATCTGCGCCTCGAATTTCATCTCGCGCCGCCGATTCTCGGCCGTAAGAACGCGCAGGGTGAGCTCGTAAAAACAAGTTTTGGCCCTTGGATGATGCGCGCCTTCCGCCTCCTTTCCAAGCTGAAATGGCTGCGCGGGACGCCGTTCGACATCTTTGGGTACACTAAGGAGCGGCGCATCGAGCGCAAGCTGATTGCCGGCTACGAATGTATGATCGAAGAGATTTTGCACAGTCTTGCGCCCGAGAATCACGCACTCGCCGTTGCCCTTGCTTCGATCCCGGAAAAAATCCGCGGTTACGGCCATGTGAAGACCCGTCATCTTGAGGCGGCTAAGGCCGAAGAGCAAAACCTTCTCGAGCAGTTCCGCGCGGGACCAGCCCCTGTGAAATTGGCGGCGGAATAGCCGCGCGTTGCTGAGGAGAGAGCGGTTATCCCCGGCCTCGAGCCGGGCTCCGGCCCGTCCTGATGTTTGGATGGCCGGGTCAAGAGGGCCATGACCGAGGGCCTTGGGCGATTCTGCTAACCTCTCGCCCAGGCTGGACTTGCTGCTCGGGTTTTGGCAAACACGCTTTGGGAGACTTGCCGCAATCGCGGCCCAAGGCGGGCGTGGCGGAACTGGTAGACGCGCTGGACTCAAAATCCAGTTCTGGTGACAGAGTGCCGGTTCGACTCCGGCCGCCCGCACCAAACAATTGCCTTGCCGGGCTTCCGGCGGCGGCGCTGACCGGAGCCGGGCAAAACTCCATTCGCGCTTGGATAGCTGCCTTGAGAAGCCATAACCGCCTTGGCTAGGGCATCTTCGCTGTTGATGGAATCAGCCCAGGGATTCCGGCAAGGTGAGATTTTTGATTCCCTTTCGGCGTTGATTCGGCGGAGGGGAAGTGATGGGGAGAGCTTACTCGCAGGACCTGCG